>JAEEGJ010028760.1_pt1 | contig 11025 bp, 7 predicted proteins | sample 8958761 | NCBI WGS metagenome assembly JAEEGJ01 (sample SAMN16246546, study PRJNA631951) | gut metagenome | biome: gut microbiome; feature: rumen; material: RS-attached | host: Bos | place: Iran: Karaj | collected 2018-10
AACTTTATATGCTGAATTACAGTGAAATAAGTCGATGAAATATGTTTTGATGAGACTTCCTTTTCACGAACGAGGTTGGTAGGAATAGGACTTGACATGGTCAAATACCGAAAAAAAAAGAAAAAAATAACAAGCTTTCCAAATTATTCCTATATTTGCAAGCTTATTATGTGTAATAGGTCAAGGCTTCCTTGACCATAAAAACGAATTGAAATGGAAAACAACGAACAACTGACTCAAAATCCTGCCATTGAGGAAGGAATTGAGAATGAAACGACTACATCAAAGGCTCCTAAGAATGCCATTGATGGTAACGAGAAAAAGAAGATCGTCAAACTAATCCAACCTAGTATCCTACCCGGTAAGGTCAGAATCGAGGTGAAAACCTTGATGGATGGAGTAAAGACCGAAACGGCTCCACTTGCCGACGAGGTGATTCCCGAAATGGAAAACGCCCCTGAAATAGATGATGAAGAGCTGGTAGAAGACAATAACGAGCTTGACGGACTCAATAAGTTGCAATTGGTGGTAATGCTCGAGGAACTCGTGCAGAACGTCGATATCCAAAGTATTAAGGACAAGGTTGCAGCAATTCGTCTCCATTTCAACAAGTTGAACAAGGAAGATCTGGACAACGAGCTTGACCAGTTCCTGCAAGGTGGCGGCGAGGCTGAGAGCTTCCAGCATGTGGAAGACCCCATTGAGCAGCGTTTCAACACTGCATTCGGTATCTTTAAGGCCAACCGTGCTAAGCAAAACGAGGACTTGGAAAAGCAAAAGGTGGAAAACCTTGCCAAGAAACAAGCCATTCTTGATGAGCTGAAGGAAATCATTGCCTCCGACGACTCGCTGAAGAAGACCTACGACGACTTCCGCGCACTGCAAGACCGCTGGAAGGAAATTGGTCCTGTACCAGCTACCGAAAATTCCAACCTTTGGAACAACTACCACTTCCTCGTTGAGAAATTCTTTGACAAGGTCAGAATTGGTCGTGAACTCCGTGATCTTGACATGAAGAAGAATCTTGATGCTAAGATTGAACTCTGCGAAAAGGCTGAGGAACTGCTGGATGAGAAGTCTATCACCAAGGCTTTCAAGGCTCTGCAGAAGTTGCATGAAGATTGGAAGGAGATTGGTCCTGTGCCGCAGGAGAAGAAGGATGAGATTTGGGAACGCTTTAAGGCTGCTACCGATAAGATCAACCAAATCCGCCGCGAGCATTACTCAAAGATTGAAGAAGAGCAAGGTGCCAATCTTGAAGCCAAGAAGACGCTTTGCGAAAAAGTAGAGGAACTTATTGCTGAGGATTACACGAGCGTGAACGCTTGGCAGAAGAAATCGACAGAGCTTTCTGAGATTTTCGGCGTGTGGAAGACCGTGGGTCCCGCCAGCAAGAAAGATAATGAAGAGATTTGGCAACGTTTCCGTGGTGCCATGGATACTTTCTTCGCCAAAAAGAAAGCTTTCTTTGCTACGTTGAAGGATAGGCAAACAGAAAATCTCGAACGTAAGACACAGCTTTGTATCGAAGCAGAAGCCTTGATGGATTCCACGGAGTGGAAAAACACCACTGAACAGATGAAGAAACTTCAGGAAGAGTGGAAGACCATCGGTCCAGTGCCGAAGCGCCATGCCGACAAGATTTGGAAGCGTTTCCGTGCTGCATGCGACAATTTCTTCACTCGCAAGAACGAGCATTTCAGTGGCCGTCGCACCGAAGAGGAAGCCAATCTTGCTGCCAAGAAAGCTTTGATTGAGGAAATCAAGGCGTTTGAGTTGGGACCGAACCGCAACGAGAATATGGATGCACTCAAAGCCTTCCAAAAGCGTTGGATCGAAATCGGTTATGTGCCGATGAAGTATAAGGATACTATTAATAAGGAGTATCGCGAGCTCATCGACGGCTATTTTGACATGATGCGCAAGAACCAAAACGAAGCTTCGACCAACGAGTTCCGTGAGATGATGGAAGGTTGGAAAGATGATCCGAATGCTGGTGAACGTGTCCGCAAGGAGAGCTCTAAACTCCAGATTCGCATCCAGAAACTGCGTGAAGAGATTTCGGTACTTGAAAACAACATCGGTTTCTTCTCCAACAGTAAGAACTCAGAGCTGATGCGTGCCGAGTATGAGAAGAAGATCAACAAGGCCAAGGAAGACCTGAAGGTTCTTGAAGAGAAACTGAAGATTGCTGAGGAATAAATAAGCATTCTTTTTAGACGAAAAGCGGGATGAGGATGACTCGTCCCGCTTTTGTTATGTCCAATGGGCAACGAAAAAAGCACCCCAAAATGAGGTGCTTTTTTGGATTGATACGAACCTTTTGATTAGAAGTTGAAACGGAGGTTCAAAGCAGCTGACCAAGTGGAATAGGTGCTTGCGTAAGTATTCCAAGTAGGATTGGTGAAGGTGTAGGTGTAAGGATTCTCTGCGGAACCATTACCGTTGAGCTTCAGAATGTCGCTGCTGCTCAGGCGCTGCATGTTACCCCAGCCTCTGTAGAACAGGTTGGCGAGGTTCTTCACATCGATACCAGCGCTGATGCTCGGACCACAGTCGAACTTGTAGGTTCTCTCATACTTGAAGTTGAAGGTGTGTCTCCAAGGAGCGATGGCACCGCCACGCTCGGCATATTGACCACGGTGTGCGCTCAGATACTTGTCAGCCTTGATGAAGTTGTTGAATTCTTCAGCATTGGTGTAGGGGCTGCCCTGGGCCATGAGTTGGCTTTCAGTCGGGATGTAAGCCAAGCTGTTGGAACCACCGTCACCATTCACATTGCTGGTCATGGTGTAGCTGTAGCGGGTGTAACTGTAGCCGCCAATGTAGCAGTGGTTGAAGCTTTCGTAGTAGAGACCGACGGTCTCAGTGGTGTGTTTGCCAGTGTTCCAGGTCCAGCCAGCGTTGAAGAGCACACGGTGAGGTGTGACATAGCTGCTGTAGCCCAGTTCGTGGACATTGGAACCGTTGATACCAAAGGCATTGGTGTTGTAGGCAGAGGTGATCTGGTCACCGATACCATCGGTGACGTTCTTGCCTTCTGCATAGGTGTAAGCAGCCATCAGGTTGAGACCGCACTTGAAGTCCTTGCTCAACTGACCAGTGACACTATAGTAGTAGCCATTGTTCTTTTTGTCGGTGTTGGTAATTAAATAAGGAGTAACGGCTCTGTTGAGTGAATTGCTGATACCTTCGCTCTTCCAAACGATTCTTTCGCTGGGTTCATCGGGGAGTTGAATGGTGCCATCTTGCACAAGGCCGAGCTTGGTGACGGCAACAGAGGCGATGTCCTTATTATAGATGCCTTCCAAAGTGGCTTTGATGCCGCCAGGAATTTCGGCGTCGAAGGCCAAACTGCTCTTCCAGGTTTGAGGCATACGGAGGTTCTTGTCCATGATGGTGGTGGACTGAGGAGCCGGCAGGTCACCCGTCAGTAGTAAGTTGCTGTTGGCGGCAATGATACCATTGGGGTTCGTTTGGCCAGCCACTGGGAAATGAATTTGAGTCTCAATATTGCTGTTGATGTATTGGTTTTGCAAGCAGTTGGAGTTACCCACGGTGGAGACGATCCACACGAAAGGCAGACGGCCAGTGTAGAGGCCTGAACCACCACGGATGATGTACTTACGTTCGCCAGTGAGGTCCCAATTGAAGCCCAAACGGGGTGAGAAGTTGACACGTGCCTTAGGCATGTCGGCAGTTGACATACCAAAGATGCTTGATTTTACATTCTCGCCGTTAGCATTGGTGTAGAAGGACTCGATGGAAGCCAGTGAGTCAAACTCCTTATTGGTGTTGAATTCAGCAATCGAAGGATACCAAGGCAATTCGACGCGAAGGCCGAGTGACAGCTTGAAGCGTTCGCTCAAGGTCATTTCGTCTTGTGCGTAGAGAGAGCCTTGCATGTAGTTGAAGTAAGGATAAACCTGTTCGTGCTTTTCGTTGTTACCATAGGTAATGGCGAAAGCGCGAGGATCGGCGTTGTTCACAAAGTCTGCCCATGAGTTGTAGACGTAGTAACCAGCACCACCTTGCATGAAGCCGTTCTTGGTGTTGTCGAACTCATACTGTGCACCGAAGGTGAAGTTGTGGATGCCAGTAAGGTAGCTCACTTCGTCGGTGACGACAGCAGTCTGAACGTCACGGAGGTTACCATAGGTGAACGGGTCGGGACCGAAGGAAGTGTAAACGGCAGGTGTGCCATCCTCCAGAGGTTCAAGAATGTCAACAGTGGGGAAGAGGTCACCCACAAAGCTACGAGGCTCATTCTGGCGTGAATAGGTGGCACGCAACATGTTGTTTCCGCGACCGCTTGCGAAGCTGTGGTTCCATTCGGCAGCAACCGAGCTGAAGTTTTGCTCTTGGAAGTAACGGCTGCTCTCGAAGTAGAGGGCGTACTCGGAAGTACGGCCATAGGTGTTACGGTTGTAAACTGAGCTTGAGAGCGGGTTGATGGAGCTTGAAGGAGCAGTTGAATACTTGTTCTTCACCAAGCTGTAACGGATGTTGAACTTGTCCTTGTCGCTGGCGTTCCAGTCCAAACGAGCCAACAGCTTTAAGTCAGGTGTGCTGGCGCTGTAGTTTTGGTAACGACCAGGATTGTAGTTGTAGGTCTTTTGGAGATAGTCGCTGATTTCTTCCATCTTTGCGACGGTAGGACGATTGTATTGTGTGCCGCCACCAAAGTCTTCGTCTTCGCTTTCACGTGCAAAGTGGGTTTGGCCGGGGTCAACATCGCTCTGATATTCAAAGTTCACGAAGAAGAATAACTTGTCCTTCACGATGGGACCACCAACGCTGATACCAGCGGTGTTGTCCAAAGAGCTGGAGAGCTTCAGACGATCGGGATAGTTGCCGAGTTCGTCTTTCTTGCCGTACTTGGTACCAATGAGACCGTCGTTGGTGAAGTAGTCATACACACTGACATGCCAGTTGTTGGTACCGCTCTTGGTGACGGCATTGATGGCACCACCAGTGAAGCCACTATGACGCACGTCGAAAGGAGTGACGTTGATGGTCATGGCCTCGATAGCGTCTAACGAGATGGGGCTACCGCCAGCAGGCAGGTTGCCGCCGATACCGAAGGCATTGTTGAAGGCAGCACCGTCAACGGTGACGTATGACGAACGGTAGTTACCGCCACCGATGGCCAGACCGTTGGAAGTGGTAGCAGCCTGAGGCGTCAGGGCCAGCACGTCGTTAAGGCTGCGGCTGATGGTAGGCAGGGTTGTGATCTGCTCGTTGCTGATAGCCGTAGTGGCACCGGCACGGTCACTATCCATCCCATTGGAGATGGCATCGGCCACAACTGCAACCTCACCCAAACCGACAGCCTCTTCGCTTAGGCGTACATTCAGGATCTTGGTTTCACCCAAGGTTGCGGTAACACCTTCCTGTTTCACTGTCTGGAAACCCACCATACGAACCTCGATGGTGTAAGGGCCACCGGGACGAATGTTGAGCAAACGATAAGTACCGTTTGCATCGGCTACAGCATAATACTGTGAGCCCGAAGGCGTGTGTGTGGCAACAATCGTTGCGCCAGGAAGCGTACTCTTGTTGCTGTCCGTGATTTTTCCACTGATGCTCGAAGTGGTCACCTGGGCCATCAAGCTAATGGAGGCAATCATAGCCACGAAAAAAGTAAGTAACTTTTTCATAGATAATAATTTAATGTTAATAATTAAGTTGATTTGATTCAATATTTTCATGTGCCGTTTACATTTATCCAAAATATATGACCGTGCAAAGATAAGGCATTCCTTTGAATTGCCGAGCCATTCAATTGCAAACATTTTTCAAATTTTTCTGAAAAGAAATCAACATATTTTGTTCATAACATATAAAGGTTTGATTTTGTTAGAATTGATGGCGTTTTCAGTGCGATTTTTGAAACGAAAATCATACCTTATTTATTAAACAGCTGGAATGGATTGATTTTCTTTTCCCGTATTGGGCCATTTCTCGTTTTTTTTGTCTATTTTTGAAGCCGAAAAACACAATCAAACCTATGAAAAGACTATCAATTATTGCCTTGCTGATTGCTTTGATGTTTTGCTTTGGCTCATGTGGAGAGAAACATTCAAAGCAATATGATGCGATGGAACAAGAGATTTTATCTATTGAAAACCAAATTAATACCATTTCGGACTGCGATGATTTGCAGATGCTGAACTTTAGTATTTTGGGCATGCGCACTGATTTGGACAACCTCATTCAAGCTGCTGAAATTCCCGACACTGAAATCAGCCAGTTGGACGAGATGCTGACAGGTCTCGAAGCTGCCTGGAATGGCAAATGGTCGACTCTTGAGTGCGACCAAACCCTTACCGAAGATGCGATGGACACTTCTGGTGAAGAGGATAGTGATGATCGAGAGTACGATGCCCTGTAGGTTGCGGTTTTTTGTTATTTTTGCACACACTTAATATTTAGACAATGGGATTCTTTTATCGACATAACCCGAAGAAATTCAATTATAAGCCTCGCTATTATGACCCTGAGCAACAAGCTTGGGAAGAAAAGAAAGCTGCTGCGGGTCTTGACTCGAAGTTGACGCATGAGGAACAACTGAGGATGAGAATGCGCAAAAGTTGGAGCGCAGCGAGGGACGAGGAGACCAAAGAGGAGCAACGTGCCAAACTGATTCGTAGAATTATGCTGGGCATTTTCATTGTATTCCTGTTCTATTTCGTTTTCTGTACCCCGTTGATGAACAACGTCGTCCGAGGGTTGATGGGGCAATAAGTTATGTTGGACATCATCAAGCTGCTGCCTGATAGCGTCGCCAATCAAATTGCGGCGGGCGAGGTTATCCAACGTCCGGCATCCGCTGTCAAGGAATTGATGGAGAATGCCTTGGATGCTGGTGCTACCCAGATTGATTTGGTGGTGAAAGACGCTGGTAAGTCGATGATTATGGTCGTCGACAATGGCTGTGGCATGTCGGAAACTGATGCTCGTTTGTGCTTTGAGCGGCACGCCACATCAAAAATCAGCAAGGCGGAGGATTTGTTTGCCATTCGTACCATGGGTTTCCGCGGCGAGGCCTTGGCTAGTATCGCGGCCATCGCACAAGTTGAGCTGAAGACCAGACGCAGGGAAGATGAAGTGGGTGTGAAAATCGTCAATGAAGGTTCTGTCGTCAAGGAACAAAGCTTGGTACCGATGCAACCGGGTACCACTTTTACGGTGAAGAACCTGTTTTTCAATGTGCCTGCCCGTCGCAATTTCCTCAAGTCGCCTCAAGCTGAAATGCGGCACATAGTGGAGGAGTTCACTCGAGTCACACTAATGAATCCTGAAATCGGTTTTACGCTCGTCAGCGACGGCAAGGAGCTGTATCATCTTTATCCGGGCAATCTAAAACAGCGTATCATGGGTTTGTTTGGTAGCCACTATGAAGAAAAGCTACTACCTGTGCGTCAAGAGGCAGAACGCGTGAGCATAGAGGGTTATATCGTCAAGGCAGAGTATGCCAAAAAGACCCGTGGTGAACAGTATTTCTTTGTGAACAAGCGCTTTATCAAACATGCCTATTTGCATCACGCCATAGAGAACGCCTACATGGAAATGATTCCCAAGGATAGTTTTCCCGGCTATTTTCTTAATATTGAGGTTGATCCATCAGATATCGACATCAATATCCATCCGACTAAGACGGAAGTCAACTTCTTGGATGTCAAGTTGGTGTATGCCATCCTGCATGCGGCGGTGCGCAAGGCTATCGGTCAGCATAATCTTTCGCCAATGATTGACTTTGAGGAGCCTGCTGAATTGAACAACGACTTTGGAACGGCTATGGGCATGTCTCAGCCTATGGCATTTCCCAACATACCGATTGATCCGAATTTCAACCCTTTTAGGAAGGAGTCCACACCTCATGAGACGCATTGGGAAGGCTCTTATCAGCCTCAGAGAAATGCACCTACTGGTGATTGGAGATTGCTTTACGGCGAACGCACGGATTTGCCTAATAAAACCTTTGAAGAAAATGATGATACTAAGTCCAATTGTCAGTATCTGCAAGTGAATCAATCGTATATCGTCACAGCGGTGAAATCGGGTCTGTTGCTGATTGACCAGCATCTTGCCCATTCTCGTGTGCTGTTCGAGAAATATCTGAAGGAGTTGGAAAACCATAGTGGCGTGTCGCAACAGGAATTGTTCCCTCAGGCATTGTCGCTTAATGTGAATGATGCCTCTTTGCTGAAGGAGATGCTGCCTGAGTTGGAGAACCTCGGTTTCGTATTGGAACAAGCTAATCCGACTACCTTTATGATTAACGGCACACCTTCTGATGCAACGGGATGCGATGCTGTGGCCCTGCTGGAAAAGATTTTGGACAACTATAAAATCAACCGCACCGATTTGCAGTTGGATAGGAAGTTGAGCTTGGCCAAGACAATGGCGATGCAGCTCTCGATCAATGCGCAAACGAAACTTTCTGAGACGGAGATGCAAAACATTGTAGACCAATTGTTTGCCTGTAATGTAGCAGAGGTTGCGCCGAATGGAAAAAAGATTTATGTAATAATAAATATGGAGGATTATTTTAAATGAGTCAACAATTCAGTCCAACAGGATTTAAAGTATTGCCAACAGTGGTGAAGCACCTTCTGATTATCAATGTGTTGATGTATCTGGCGGCCATTACTTTGACGCGTTTTCATATTGACCTGACGGAGTATTTAGGCCTTCATTTTTTCAAGGCTAGCCATTTTCAGCCCTATCAGCTGATTACTTATATGTTCATGCACGCCAATTTCGGGCACTTGTTTTTCAATATGTTTGCCTTATGGATGTTCGGTAATACACTTGAAAACATTTGGGGGTCAAAGCGTTTCTTGTTATTTTATATGGTGTGTGGTATCGGTGCTGGATTGTGCCAGGAGCTGGTGCAATACATCCAGTATTCCACTTCCTTAGCCAACTATGCTACTGTGAACATGGGTGGACATATCGTTACCATGGATGCCTATTTGAACATGATGAACACGGTTGGTGCTTCGGGTGCCATCTATGGCTTGTTGTTGGCTTTCGGTATGATGTTCCCCAACTCGCTGATTTACTTCTATTTCTTGATTCCTATCAAAGCGAAATGGTTTATCATCGGATATGCTGTCATTGAGTTGGTTTCAGGACTTACTGGGGTCGACAATGTAGCGCATTTTGCCCACCTTGGCGGTATGCTATTCGGTTTGCTGCTCATCTTGTATTGGCAAAAGAATCCCGCAGGTTCTAACAAGAATTTCAGGAAATGGAAAGACATTTTTCAATCGTGGAAACAAAAATCGCGAATGAAATATACCCCCTACGAGGAAATTCATGACGAGCCACGTGTGCCGCGTTCCGACGAGGAATACAATTATCAAAAAGCTCAGAAAGAGCGCGATATAGATGCCATTTTGGACAAAGTTGCCAAAAACGGATATGATAGTCTGACACCAGAAGAAAAGGAGTTCCTGTTTAAAAACAGCAAGTGAAATGGAAAGGAGAGAAAGAGGATTCTTCGGTAAGTTTATAGTCTTCATTCTGTCAGTTTTGGCGGTTATTGGACTGGTTGCGATGGCATTGAGTGTCATCAACGCCTACATCAATCCTCAGCATTTCATTTGGACTACTTTGTTTGGCTTAGCGTTTTGGGAAATCCTTATCTACAATATATTGATATTCATACTTTTAGTTTTTCTCTGGTCAAGGAAAGCCTGGATTTCGGTTTTGGCTTTAGTCATTGCTATTCCTGGTATTGCCAAATCGTTTTCTTTTGGGTCAAAGGTGGAGGCTGACAACAGCATCCGCATCATGAGTTATAATGTACACATGTTCAGACCTGTTGATAAGGAAACGGATAAGGAAAGTTTTGCCTATCAGATTATTAATATGGTGAAGGACCAAAATCCGGATATTTTATGCTGTCAGGAATTCAGTGGCTATCGAACGGATATAACACGCCAGAAGTGTATTGTGGATTTTGCGGAAAAATCAGGATATCAATATGTTTACTTTAATAGGAAAAGAAACTATGGTGGTAACGTGATTTTTTCCAAATATCCTATCACCAAGGTGACGGAGGAGTCGGGGATTGGGAAAGAGGAAACCTATGGCGTGATGGTGTCGGTGGATGCAGGAGAGAAGGGGAAATTCCATGTTGCCAATGTGCATCTGCTTTCTTTTGCGATTACGGATAGTGAAATTGATATATTGATAAATTCAACAGAGCGTCCGAACAATCTCGATACGATAGGCAAGACGTTGCTTCATAAGCTGAGATATGGTTTTCAGCGGCGTAGTGAGGAACTTAATAATGTGATCAATGGAATGCCTCCAGTTGAGGGTCCAATTATCGTATGTGGAGATTTCAATGAGCCTCCGCTCTCCTACAATTATCGCCAAATGCAAAAGGCAGGTTTCATTGATACCTTTACCAAGGTGGGACGGGGCATCAAACCTACCTATGCGGGCAAGCTGCCATTGCTTCGCATCGATTATATTTGGGCTAACGATGGCGTGACACCGCTCAACTTTAAACGGTATCGCTACAAGGGCTCTGACCATTATCCAATCATTTTAGATTTTAAAATTCAGTAAAATATGACACTCATCAAATCCATTTCCGGCATTCGTGGTACCATTGGCGGCCAGCCGGGCGACAATCTCACGCCAATCGACATGGTGAAATTCACTGCCGCTTTTGTCAAATTTGTGCAACATCATAAAGGTGTAAAGCGTCCCAAAGTTGTTGTGGGTCGTGATGCCCGTCTTTCAGGTTTCCTCGTGAATCAGGTGGTTTGCGGCACCTTGCAGGCCATGGGTGCCGATGTGCTTGACATTGGATTGAGCACCACACCTACGACCGAGATTGCCGTCACAGGTCTGAAAGCCGATGCAGGTATCATCCTCACTGCCAGCCACAATCCCGCACAGTGGAACGCCTTGAAGCTTCTCAACGAAAAAGGAGAATTTATCTCTGCTTCGGAAGGTGCTTGGCTGCTTGATGTGGCCGCCAAAGACGATTTCGACTTC
>JAEEGJ010028764.1_pt1 | contig 11024 bp, 9 predicted proteins | sample 8958761 | NCBI WGS metagenome assembly JAEEGJ01 (sample SAMN16246546, study PRJNA631951) | gut metagenome | biome: gut microbiome; feature: rumen; material: RS-attached | host: Bos | place: Iran: Karaj | collected 2018-10
ATCTTGACTCTATGGTTATTCTTAAGGGTGCTAAGCACTATGACCGCGCCAACGAGTTCATCAACTTCATCCACAGACCAGAAATCTATGCTATGTTCCTTGATGATTTCCGCTTCCCAGGCTATGTAAACCTCGAAGCAGAAAAGCACCGCACAACAGTGCCAATGTACAAGGCTGAAGAAATGGCAGCCGGTGAACTCAAGCTTGACGTAGGTGAAGATCTCGAAAAATTCAATGAGAAATGGGAAACAATCAGATTCACAGCTGACTAATTCCGTTTCTATAAAAAGTATTTGACTTATGCCCATTTTAGACTTACTATATAACTACCGAGAGGGGAAGTTTAAAAAAAGTAGGTAAAAAATGGGTATAAACCTTTCTTCCATTCTCGACAATATTGCCGCTCCAATTGTAGTTGCAACTCCCACCAAAGACCAAACTGGAAAAATCACCGATTTTGACATAATCTACACAAATGAAGAACTCAAAAAGGCCGCAGGTTTTGTAATTCAAAACAAGCCTAAGTGGTCTGATTTTTCCATGAACATTACCTCAGACATTCCCTGGTTTAAGATGGCCCTCGATGCCATTGCCGGCCGTTTTTATGATGATATAAAATACTTTTCTCCATCAACTCAAGCCTGGTACAAAATTGAAATGAAGTGGCTGCCGGAAGAAAGATACATCATCATCACCTTTATAAACATTACTTCCGAAAGAGAATACTACAGAAAGCTTAAGAAAACCCTCATAACAGACCCTATGACAGGTTTTTCAAATCGCACAGGCTTTGCAGACGCCTTTGCCATTACCCTGGAAACCGCCCGTTTCAAAAAGTTTTATGCCGCACTTCTTGTAATCGATATTGATAATCTTCAAAACCTTAACGATTCTCTGGGATCTGCCGCAGGCGATAAGGTTATTCTTGACGTTGCAGATGTTTTAAAACAGTTCCAGCGGGAATATATCCAGATTTTCCGCTATGGAGACGATGAATTTGCCGTAATCATTACAAATTTTGAATCTAACGATTCCCTTGTAAACTTTATTGACTGTATTTTCGATGCCTTCCAGCTTAAACAGATTTCTGTTTCCGGCGGTATTTCCATCTTCCCTACCAACACAGAACAGAAGGACGAATTAATCCGCTTTGCAGATATGGCTGTTCACTATGCAAAGAAAAACGGCAAAAACAGCTTTATCTATTTTGAACCGGAAATGCAGAGAGTATTCATTCAGCACCTGACAATTCAGACAAGAATGAATGCGGCCCTGCTGGAAAGTAACTTTACCCAGTATTATCAGCCACAGTTTGATATTCAGACTGGTAAACTTCGAGGTTTCGAAGCCCTTATCCGCTGGAATGATGAAGAACTGGGCTCAATTTCTCCTTCTGTTTTCATTCCGCTGGCAGAAGAAACAGGTCTTATAGTACCGATTGGCCGCTGGGTTTTGTACACAGCAATTAATACTCTTAAAACCTGGCAGGCAAAATATAATTTCAACGGCATTATTTCCGTAAACGTTTCTCCTATACAGTTATTGGGAGACGGCTTTGTAGAAGAGCTGGCAGATATGATTGATACCTTTAAGGTTGATCCGAGTCTGCTCGAAATTGAAATCACAGAAGGTGTTATGATTAATAACATGGGAGATGCGATTGAAAAGCTCCGCCAGATAAAAGCAATGGGCTGTCGTGTTTCCCTGGATGACTTTGGTACGGGCTACTCTTCTTTGAGCTACTTACAGATGCTGCCATTAAATACCCTTAAAATCGACAAAGCCTTTATTAATGACATCACTTCAGAAGACGGAGTGCAGGCTACAATCACCCGTTCTATTATTGATATGGTAGAAAAAATGGGACTTGAAACAATTGCGGAGGGAGTTGAAAACAACGATCAGCTTAAAATGCTCAATCAGTTCCGCTGCAACTTTGTTCAAGGCTTTTTGCGCGGAAAGCCTATGCCTTATCAGCTGTGCGATGCCTATCTTGCAGGCGATGTAAATGCCCTGCTGAAGAATTAGGCTTCATCTGCCCTATACTCTACATATCTTACCCGGCCTTCGGCAATTGCCCGTCTCACCTCTTTTTCGCGCCCGCTTAAGGCAGATTTACCCGTTTTTACCTCTATTAAGAGCACTTCATGAACTTCATTGTCTTCTGTAAGCCCCGGAAAGGCTATAAAATCAACTGGTTTGCCTATAAAACGGGCATCTCCGGGGTGGCAGGGAAATCCGGGCAAAAAGGGTGCTACCTGCTCTGCCAGCTGCCCTCCTATTACTGAACGGGAGCGTTTTATCGCATCGGAGCGGAGGGCAGAACGGTCATAGTGCAGGCGGATTGTCTGTATAATCAATAAAAATAATAGAATCGCTGCAAGCACAGCGGCCGGCAAAGGTATTGAAGCAGCTGTATTTTTTATGTAACTTAAAATCTGTGTAATCATTTTTACAATATAAAACAAAATAACCGATAATGTAAGTAGATTTTAAGGAGGATATAATTTTATGAAAGGCAGAGCATTTATTGCGGCACTTATTCTTTTTTCAGCCTCTCTTTTCGCCGGAGATGAAGGCATTTTATTTGAATTTAATCAGTCAAAGGGAGAAGCAGTTGTACATGTAACAACTGTCGAAGAAGAAGCCTATTTAAACGGCCAGCTGCATAACCAGACTCAGTTTATTAACCGAATCTCTACTACTGTTACAGAAACCCAGAAGGACGGTTCAGCAAAGCTCTTTACCCACTATATGACAACTCAGAATAACTTCTTCAAGGAAAGCGGAAAGATGCTTTCCTGGGGCGAAGAAGAATCAGTAAGGCTTTACCGGGACAAAAACGGCCAGCTTCACGATTCTGACAACGATTTTCTTCCTACAGTTCAGAGCGTTCCTTCTTTTTCTGATAAAAAAATCAAAATAGGAGAATCCTGGACAAGCGAAGGTCTTGAAGTTCACGACTGCCGCGAGCTTTTTAGCATGGACGAAGCAATTCAGGTTCCTTTTACTGCAAAGTACACCTATACTGGCGATGAAGAAATCGACGGCAATACCCTGCAGATTATTGAAGTTGAATACAAATTCTTTCAGAATAATCTTACAGAAAACCACTACAATCAGAGCGGTACTTTTGCTGGTATTCAAGGCCAGGCTGTAGAAAAAATCTGGTGGAATAATGAAAAAGGCGAACTGGATCATTACACTGAAGAGTTTATTATTTATCTTTATGATACCTTCAACAATACTTATGCCTTCCGCGGAATTGCTCAGGGCGAAGTAACTGAATACAAATCTGTAAATGATAAGAATAACCTGAAAAAACTTCAGAAGAAAGTTGAAAAATACAAGCTCGACAATATTTCCGTAAAACAAGGAGATATGGGTCTTACTATCAGTCTGGACGCCATTCAGTTTGAACCTGATTCTGATGTTCTGCTTCCTTCTGAAAAAAAGAAAATCGAAAAGCTCGGTGAAATTCTCAAAGAGTTCTCAAACGATCTTTTGATTACCGGCCACTGCGCTCAGCGCGGAACCGTAAAATCTCAGCAGGAACTGAGCGAAGACCGTGCAGAAGCTGTTGCGGCATATCTTGTGGAACTGGGTATTCGTGATGAATACCATGTATTTACCCAGGGAAAAGGCGCCACAGAGCCGGTTGCATCAAATGCCACTGAAGAAGGAAGAATTAAAAATCGCCGAGTTGAGATTACAATTATGGATTAATGAGATACCTAAACATCTATTGTGCTTCCGCTACACCGATTGCAAAACTGCGGGCGAGCTGGTTTTTGTGAAAAAATCCTGCGGTTTTGCTTCACAAAATCCTCGGATTTTTTTTATGGCTAAGCGCCAAAGACCCCTCGATGCAGTTTTGCATCGGTTTCGCTAACGCACAATAGATGTTTGCATCATTTTGCATTACTAAATCAACTTACTTCTTTATTCTTCCTTCTTCTACTAATGCGCAATCTCCCTTTCCACAAAAAATTGTCCAATTCTATTCTTCCAGAATCTTTTAACTGCTTTACTACTTCTACCGTATCTTTATGTGTCCAGATGTTCAGGCCCAGCAGTGCACGGGTGCGGGAGTTTAGTCTTTCAAAGAGTTCTGTTTCTATGTCATCTTCGGAATAGTAGTTGCGGGCTTTACGGATTATATCGTAAGCCTGCTGCCAGTCGGAAGGTGCGGGCTTTGAAAGCTTTTTACCTGCAGCCTGATTTCTGCGCGCATCACATAAGTCACAGCCGCTGCAAACTGCCTGCTCGGCACCCAGTGCATCCAGCAGAACCTGACGACGGCAGGTATCTGTTTCGGCAAACTCACGCAAGGCCGCCTCGCGAGAGCCTTTTTTATAAACTGAATAATTCAAGGAATCCTCGGGGCTCCAGAGCAGAATCGCCTTTGCAATGCTGCCGTCTCGTCCTCCCCGCCCCGCTTCCTGAATATAGGCTTCTGCCGTTGCCGAAGCTTCAATATGAACTACAGTTTTAATATTTTTTTTGTCCACTCCCATTCCGTAAGCGCAGGTGGCGCACAAGACACCATCGGTGCTTTCGTAAAACCATTTTTCGGTTTCATCCTTTTCTGCTTTTTCGAGTCCTGCATGATAAAAACGGGCTGTTCCATCTCCAAAGCAAACATTGAGTTCACGAGCCATATCTTCTGCCTTGTTACGGGTACCACAGAAAATTATCATTGGTCTCTGTTCGGTGCGAGAAAGCAGTAGAGCTTCTTTTTTCTTTGCCGCGGCATAGCGGACATAATAGATGATATTCTTACGGTCACTTTCGCTGCGTACTATATGTGCCTGACTATCAAACAAAATCTCAGCGACTCGTGAAAGCACCTCCGGCGAAGCAGTTGCCGTAAAGGCTGTAATCACAGGCGGATTAATAACCTTAATAACATTACCAAGTCCCAGATAGGCGGGACGGAAGGAATCTCCCCATTCAGAAACACAATGAGCTTCATCAATTGCAATATGCTTAATTCCAACCTCTTTAAGCTGATTTAAAAGAGTCTCGCTTTGCAGCACCTCGGGGTTAGCAAGAATAATCTGAGCCCCTTCTCTTATCTTCCGGAAATTTTCCTCGCGCTCCTGGTCAGACTGTCCGCCCCTGAAGGTAACACTCCGCAGGCTTCCCTCTTCCATACGCCGCTGCTGGTCACTCATCAAAGCCAGCAGAGGATAAATAATCAAAGAAGGTCCGTCCAGTAACAGAGCCGGAATCTGAAAACAAAGAGATTTTCCTGCCCCCGTAGGCAAGAGCACAATCTGCCTGCCCTTGCAGAAAGAATCATCCGCTTCGCCTATATCCTCAAAATCAGCTGCGTGTTTATGATAATCATATGCTTCAAGGATATTTGCCACTACAAGCCTCTGCCAGGGGTATAGATACTTAATGCCGAAATTCTTCCAGGCAGTCTGAGTTACAAAATCGTCTGAGATTTCTTCAATTGGTTCTTCATCTTTTGATTTTACTTCCATACCTATAATATGGTGTGACTTGAATCATTTTAGGAAGTTTTTTAGAGAAAAAGTTGATTTTTTTTTTTATTTTTTTTCTTCGCCAGCAGCAGCGGCTTCGCCTTCTGCAGGTTTTTCTTCTTTCTTTTCTTCTTTTTTAGGTGCAGGAGCGGCCTTTGCTCCCTTTCCTTTCTTAGGCTTAGGAGGTTTCTTGCGGTAGGTTGTTACAAATTTAGCAAACTGAATTACTAAAATCATGACAATAACGGTTCCGATTACGCGGAGGTCTTTGAGTACGCCTAAAATAACAGGGAAATATTCTTTTATTGTCATAGTTTTTTATCGGCCAAGAATACTTGAAACATTACGTTTTCTAAATTATCCTATATAAAACGTTTAACAAAAATCAGTGATATACGTCCACGTCAAGGCACGCTACGCTTAAAGCCTTGACATGTCCGTTTATCAGTTTTTACAGGAGTATAAAACTGATATGGAAAAAAAATTCATAAAGGGTGCGAACCCATATATGCCGCTTTGGGAGCATGTTCCTGATGGGGAACCTCGTGTTTTTGAATACAAGGGAGAAAAGCGCGTTTACCTTTACGGCTCACACGATACACTTAAAACTGAATACTGCGGTCCGGACCAGGTTGTATGGTCCGCTCCAGTTGATGATTTGACTAACTGGACCTGCCACGGAGTCTGCTACACTTCTACAGACGGTTCAATTCTCTATGCGCCGGACGTTGTTCAGAAAGGTGACACCTTCTATATGTACGCAGCTGAAGCAAAGGGCTCACGCATTATGCTGGCAACAAGTAAAAATCCTGCCGGTCCTTTCACAAATCCAAAGCTTACAGAGCTTGCTTTTGATCCTGGTATTTTAGTTGATGATGATGGCAAGGTTTACGCCTTCTGGGGCTTCTGCAAGCAGTACTGTGCAGAGCTCAACGATGATATGTGTACAATCAAAAAAGAAACCCTGCGCGAAAATGTTGTAAAACACAGTATTACCCAGTGGTCTCCGAACGACGGAATGGACGACGAAAATGATGCTTTCTTTGAAGCCTCTTCGCCACGCAAGATTTTCGGTAAATATGTTTTCATATATTCTAAGCGCTACTACACTCACCGCCCTCAGTATGGTGTTTACGAAGACTGCAACGGCTTCCTCTCTTTCAAATACTGCGACACTCCGCTTGGAGATTATAAGATGGGCGGAGACATCAGCTTTAACGGAGGAGAAATTCTTCCAGGCCCGGACGGCAAAAATCAGATGAGTTACCGATGGGGAAACAACCACGGAAGCCTTATGGAAGTTAATGGCCAGTGGTATATTTTCTATCACCGCCAGATTGGAACTGATGAGTATTCACGCCAGGCAATGCTGGAGCCGGTTGACCTTGCAATGGACAAGAACGGCCGTATCTTTGTAGGAAAGATTACTTATAAGGAAGGCGAGCCTGTTGCTTCAGAGCCTGTTGAAATGACTTCACAAGGTGCCCACATTAACGGACTAGACGCACGCAAGTGGATTTCTGCAGGCTACGCAGTTCACATTTACGGCGGAGCCAAGGGCGGTTACAACGGCGGCATGGGCGGCGCTTATATCAAGCCTGTTTACGAGAAGGATGATAATATTTCTTCTCCAATTGTTGATATCACAAGTAAATTGACAGTTGGCTTCCGCTATCTGCAGTTCGGGGCAAATACTCCAAAAACTGTAACAGCTGATATTCTTGCAAAAGAAGACCTCACTGTAAATGTCCGCGTAGACAACTACCAGGGCAAGGTGATTTCTTCCTTCCAGATGAAGAAGGGAGAAAAATCCGCAACTGCCCCACTTACTTGCGGTGTAATCGGCAAACGTGCGGTTTATTTTGAATTTATTTCTTCAGCACAAGATATTATCGCAGAATTTGACAAATTCACGTTTGACTAAAAAAAGATTTTCCACACGGATTCGATTTTGCTAACGCAAAATCATTTATATATTTTTATGCAGAAATGCCGTCAGGCATTTCCAAATCCGTGTGGCAAAAAAAATTTTTTCTCATAGTTCCAAAAGTTTGCATTTTTTTCTATAATTAGAAACATGGTTGGAATTATTGATTTTAATGCGGGAAACATCACTAGTCTGGAGCGTGCTCTGGACTATCTGAAAATTCCTTATATCCGTTCAAAGACACCTTCTGAACTTGCGGACTGTGACCACTTTATATTTCCGGGAGACGGAGATGATGCCTACGCTATGGCAGAATTGAAAAAGAGTGGTTTTGACATTTTTGTCCGCGAGCAGGTTGCAGCCGGTAAACCTCTTCTTGGAATCTGTGTTGGTTCACAGATTATTTTTGAACATTCAGATGAAGGCAATGCCCAGTGCCTTGGTCTTATAAAAGGCGAAATCAAACACTTTTATACGATTGAACCAAAAATGAAGAAAGATAAAATCAAAGTTCCACACATGGGCTGGAATAATATCAGCTTTGAAAACGGAGCATGTCCTCTTCTTGCCGGAATTAAAAATGATTCTGATGTTTACTTTGTTCATTCATTTGTGATTTGTCCTGCTGACCAGTCTGTAGTTAAGGCAAGTGCTCAATACGGAATTAAGGTTCCTGCAGTAATTCATCAGGACAATGTTTTTGCCTGTCAGTTCCACCCCGAAAAGAGTGGTGTTACTGGACTTAAGATTTTGGAGAACTTTTGTAAGATATGTTAAAGAAGAGAATTATCATTTGTCTGGATGTAAAGGACGGACGCACAACTAAAGGTGTAAAGTTTCAGAATAATATCGATATTGGTGACCCTGTTGAAATGGCTGCCGAATATTACCGCCAGGGTGTAGATGAGCTGGTATTTTATGATATCATAGCTTCTGCCCGAGGCCGAGGTCCTATCCTCGATTTGATTTCCCGCGTTGCACAGCAGGTTTTCATTCCATTCTGTGTAGGCGGTGGAATCGGTACAATTGAAGATATCCGCTCAACTATCCTTGCCGGAGCAGAAAAGGTTTCCCTCAACTCTCAGGCAGTTCGTAATCCGGGTCTGATTACAGAAGGTGCAAAGGTTTTCGGAAGTCAGTCTATTGTTCTTGGAATGGATGTTCGCCGCGATCCTACAAAGCCAAGCGGATTCGGTACTACAATCAATGGTGGCCGCGTAGACACTGGTCTGGACGCTCTTGAATGGGCAAAACGCGGAGTTGAACTTGGAGCCGGTGAAATCGTTTTGAATTCTATGGATGCAGATGGAACTAAAAACGGATATGACATTGAGCTTACCCGCCTTATTTCCGAAAATGTTCCGGTGCCTGTAATTGCAAGTGGTGGTGGCGGAACTCCTGCTCACCTGGCAGATGCACTTACAGAAGGCAAGGCAGATGCAGCTCTTGTTGCAAGTATGGTTCACAATGGAACTTATACTGTAGGACAGATTAAAGACGAACTCAACAAGATGGGCGTTCCTATGAGAATGTAAAGAAAGCAAACTTTACATCCGATAAAAAAGTATGACAATAAAAGAATATATCCCGTTAATTTTAGGTGTTCTCAAAGATATCCGCGTAATTGGAACTGTTATTGTCATGATTCTGGTAATTCAGTTTGCTAAATTCGTTACTACTTACAAGAAAAAGCCTCCAAAGCCTAAAAAGTCTAAAGCCGCAAAAGCAGCTCCTGCGCCAAAAGAAGAAAAGAAAGAAGAAAAGCCTGCAGAAGGCGAAGCCGGCGGCGAAGAAGCAAAAAAATAAAAAAATCATAATAATTCCACAAAAAACTTCCTTAAATTGCAACTCTTGCACCATATTATATATATGGAAACAGATGAAAAGCATGAAAATCAAAATGAAGAAATCTCTGATGATTTTGTGACTCAAACTGCCTTTAGGAATTTTGGCATTAAGTATCTCTATCCCTGGCAAAGGCTTGTTGTGGCCAATATTCTTGAGGCTTATGAATATCACAAAAATATAGCTGATTATGAAGATATCGGCGAGGCCGATGATTCTTTTTGTAAAGGAAGGCAGATTGTGCTTCTGCCAACGGGGGCCGGAAAGTCCCTTTGCTTTCAGATACCGGCTCTTTTACTAGATGGGCCGTCTCTTATTATTTACCCACTTCTGGCTCTTATGAGCGACCAGCAGCGTAGAATGGAAGAGGGAAGCCTTCGCAGCGTTACTTTCAGGGGCGGGCAGACTGAAGAAGAAAGGGATGAAAACTTCCGGAAAATCCGGGAAGGAGCGCAGATTATTCTTGCAAATCCCGAGGTACTTCAGAGCGAGACTCTTCTGAATCAGCTTAAAGAAGTTGGAATAAAACATATTGCAATTGATGAGGCACATTGTGTTTCTGAATGGGGGGACTCTTTCCGCCCGGCCTATCTTGGACTTGGAAATGTTATTAAGGTTATAGATCCGCCTGTGATTACAGCCTTTACCGCTACAGCTTCTCCGGAGGTACTTTCCCGTGTTGCGGAGATTTTATTTGATGGTCAGGCCCATGTTGTAAGAAGTGAAAGTGACCGTAAGAATATCATTTACTATGTGCGTTATGCCGCAGCCAAGAAAAAGGAAGCTTTGATGCTTGCCCGTAGTGAACAGAGGCCCATGATAATCTTCTGCGGTACCCGTAATAAAACCGAGGATATGGCTCGCGAACTCAACCTTTGCTTTGGAGACGGAACTGCCCGTTTTTATCATGCAGGCCTTGAAAAATCCGAAAAAGATGAAACAGAAAAATGGTTCTACGACAGCACCGATGGGGTCTTATGTGCCACCTGTGCTTACGGGATGGGCGTGGACAAGAAAAATATAAAAACTGTTGTGCATCTTGAAGCGTCCGCTACTGCAGAAGCCTATATACAGGAAGCTGGGCGGGGGGGAAGAGATGGCAGCATTGCCAAGGCAATTTTATTATGGAGCCCGGAAGATTCTCTGAATTATTCAGTTTACAAAAAAGGATCCCGTGAAGCAGCCTTGCGGGAGTTTGCAGAAACTGATAGCTGCCGCCGCCAGGTTTTGCTGGATGCCCTTGGTGCAGAACAGGCAGTCTGCAGCGGCTGTGATTTGTGCGATGCTCGTAGACAACTGGCTGAAGGTAAAAAGTTGATGAAGCCCGTCCCTTCCGACTGGCAGCAGGCCTACGACATAATCCGCAAAGCCCGCAACTACTATTCCGAAGATGACATAGAATCAGAACTCTTCGAAAGAATGAACTCCCATACCCGCCAGATCCTTGGCCTCAACCTTTGGACCCACAAGGATACAGTAGAAGTAGTAAAGCAGCTGAAGGATTCAGGAAGAATAGAACTCGATAATTTTTTGTGGAAAGGTCGCCTGCGAATCAGGAAGAATAAAAAAAGATTGAAGTGAAAATAATAAATTAAAGAAATCCAAAAAATCTAACGGGCTTCCGCTGCACCGATCGCAAAACTGCGGGCGAGCTGGTTTTTGTGAAAAAATCCTGCGGTTTTGCTTCGCAAAATCCTCGGATTTTTTTTATGGCTAAGCGCCAAATACCCCTCGATGCAGTTTTGCATCGGTTCCGCTCA
>JAEEGJ010028766.1_pt1 | contig 11024 bp, 12 predicted proteins | sample 8958761 | NCBI WGS metagenome assembly JAEEGJ01 (sample SAMN16246546, study PRJNA631951) | gut metagenome | biome: gut microbiome; feature: rumen; material: RS-attached | host: Bos | place: Iran: Karaj | collected 2018-10
TAAAGCAACTGTTGTTGTTATGCCAGAAGCTGAAGAATTTGATTATGAACTTAATATGGACGAAATAAGAATCGATATTACTCGTGCATCAGGTAAAGGTGGACAAGGTGTTAATACAACAGATTCCGCAGTACGTGTTACACATTTACCTACAGGAATTATTGTTTATTCACAAACAGAACGTAGTCAAATACAAAATAAAGAAACAGCCTTAAAGATTCTAAAAACAAGATTATATGACCTAAAACTTCGTGAAAAAGAAGAAAAAGAAGGTGCTGAACGTAGAAGTAAGATTGGTACTGGAGATCGTTCTGAGAAGATTAGAACATATAATTATCCACAAAATCGTGTTACAGATCACCGTATTGGTTATTCTACAATGCACTTAGATAGAATCATGGAAGGCGAACTTGATGAAGTTATCGATGCCTTAATCGCTGAAGACCAAAGAAGAAAGTTAAATGGCGAAGAATGACAGTCGATGAGTTATTAAGAAAAGCATATAAATTTATTCATAAAGATGAGGCTAGATTATTACTAAGCATATTAATGAATTATGATACATTAGAACTTAATCTTCATTTAGAGGATATAGTAGATAAAGATATTGTACGTAAGTTTAAAGATGCTGTTATTCTTTTAAAACAAGGTAAACCGCTTCAATATGTACTTTCTAATGCGCCTTTTTATGGATATGACTTTTATGTTAATAAAAATGTTCTAATTCCAAGATTTGATACAGAGGTTTTGGTAGAAGAAGCAAATAAATTAATAACAAGTAAGTTTACTAAAGCAAAAGTACTAGATTTATGTACTGGTAGTGGATGTATTGGTATTACATTAAAACTATTAAATGATAATTTGGATGTTACTTTGGCAGATATTAGTCCTGAAGCTCTTGAAGTAGCAAAGATTAATAATGATAAGTTTAATTTAAACTTAGAAATTATAGAATCTGACTTATTTAGTAATATTCATGATAAATATGATGTTATTACTTGTAATCCGCCATATATTGGTAAAGAAGAAGAAATAATGGATTTAGTAAAAAATAATGAACCACATCTAGCTTTATATGCAGATGATGACGGCTTATTTTACTATAAAAAAATCTTTGAAGAGATTAAAAGTTATTTAAATGAAAAGTACTTACTATTTTTTGAACTTAATAGTGAAAAAGCTAAAGAAATATATGATTTAGCAAAAAATAAATTTAATAATGATAAAATCATGATAAAACGTGACTTAAATGGACTTGAAAGGGTATTAATTATTGAAAGTAATTAATACCTTTTAAATTTGACAAAATATGTCAAAAGTAATATAATAAATTCCGTATATGGAGGGATTTTATGGCTAAAGTTGGAAACTTTGAAATTAATATTATAGAGGATTCTAGCGATAAGAAAAATATGCCTTTAGAAGTTGAGGTTGAATACGCAGGTGTTAAAAGCAACATTAAGGGTGAAAGAATCGATGATGTACTAGATACATATTTAAGATTTGATGGTTCTCCTTTAACACCACAAGAATTAATTGATAAAGTACGTGAACTTGATAAGGATAAAGAAAAGAAACCTGAAGACACAAGAGAAAAAAGTAGAAAATTAGTAGATAAACTATTTGGTAGAGAAAAAGATAAAGAAAAAGAAAAGAAAAAAGAGGAGACCAAAGAGACAACTACTGAAGAAGAAGTTAAAGAACCAAAAATAAAAATTAAGAAAATTGGTAAAACTTTACTTAAATTTGCAGGTTTGGGTTTATTATTAGTTTTAGTAACTAATCTTGGACTTTGGATTTATGATAATTTCATTAAAAATGTAGGAAAGAATATTCCAAATCCAAATCCTGGAACAGGACAAGAAGAAGATGTAAATAATCTAGGTGTTGATACATCATTTAATACTCCTGAACCAGCTATAATTAATGCATCACAAATACCTGCTCTTGAAAGATTACCTTATATAGATGGTGCTAGTAGAGATTTAATTAGTATGACAGATGCTGAATATAGAGATGCTTTATTAAGTCAATCAGAAAGATCTCAAGCTAATATGAATGAAATTAGTAGATTCCTAGAAGGTGAAGCCCTTGAGGGAACTAAGGTTATTACAGATACTCAAAAGTATTTTGTACCAGGATCAGTTGATTACTGTATTGTTGAATACTTCAATGACTTACGTAATCAAGTAGCAAATGCTGCTTATGATACAGGAAGTGTTGATAATACTAGAGTAATATTAGAAACTAATATTAAAGAAGCTTATCTATTTGCTAATGGAAAAAGAAGTATTGCTTTAAATACTAATCAAGGTATTCATGAATATAACTGGTATGATTCATCAAATGAAGCTAAAAATGCTTGTTTAGATGCATTATTTGGATTTGCTATGGCACTTCCTCATGATTGTACTATTGAAATCGATGGTGTTACAATGACTCCACAAGATTTCGGTATGTTCTATGAAGCTGAATTAACTGGATTAAATTTAGTTAATCCATCAGTAAAATAATTAGGATGCAATGCATCCTTTTTTTTGACTTTATTTAGTATTTATTATATTATATGTTTGGTGATATTTTATGTTGGTTAATTCCAAGGAAATGCTTGATAAAGCAAAGAAAAATAATACTTGTGTTTTTCACTTTAATATTAATAATTTAGAGTGGACAAGAATTATCTTAGAGAAATGTAACAAAGAGAATATTGACGTCATTTTAGGTGTATCTGAAGGAGCTATAAAGTATATGGGTGGATACCATGTAGTATATAGTTTAGTTACATCTTTAATGAAAGATTTAAATATAGAAAATAATGTGTGCTTACACTTAGATCATGGAAGTAGTGTTGATAGTTGTATTAAGGCTATTGATGCTGGTTTTACCTCTGTTATGATTGATGCATCAAAGTATCCATATGATGAGAATGTAAGAATTACTCGTGAAGTAGTTAACTATGCTCATGAAAGAAATGTTACCGTAGAAGCAGAAATAGGTCATGTAGGTGGTATGGAAGATAATATTGTTAGTGATATTGTCTTTGCTAATTATGATGAATGTGTCAATTTTATTAATGATACGGGTATTGATTCCTTAGCTCCTGCCATTGGAACAGTACACGGTATTTATAAAGGTGAATTAAAAATAGATTATGATTTAATACAAAGATTATCGAGTTTATCTATTCCTCTTGTTATGCATGGTGGTAGTGGATTAAGCCTTGATGTCTTAAAGAAATGTGTAGAATGTGGTATTAACAAGATAAATGTTAATTCTGACTTACAAAAAGTATGGCATGATGCTGTTAAAGACTTTATTAATAGTAATGATATTTATGATCCAAGAAAAGTCATAATGGCTGGTAAAGATGCTATATTAAATGAAATTGATAACAAATTAAGTATTTTAAAATAGTGAGGTGGAGAATGAAAGTTCTTGAAATTGAAGGAGCTAAACCTCTTTCAGGTTCTATCAATATAGGTGGAGCTAAAAATAGTGCTGTAGCTTTAATACCAGCATGTATTTTAAGTAATAATTTAACAACATTAACAAATGTACCTGATATTACAGATATTAATGTATTAGAAGAAATATTAAACTATTTAAATGTTAAAACAAATAGAGCTAGTCAAAGTATCGTAATCGATCCATCTAATATGACAAACTCCTTAATACCAGATGATTTATCTAGTAAATTAAGAGCTTCATATTATTTTATGGCAAGTTTGCTAGCAAAATATAAGAAAGTAGAAATGTATTTCCCAGGTGGATGCCAAATAGGAAGTCGTCCTATTGATCAAACTTTAAAAGTGTTTAAAGCTTTGGGAGCTAAAGTTAAAGAAAAAGATAGTTTATTTAGAATTTCTGCTAAAAAACTTGTAGGAGCTACCGTTACTCTTGATATGCCAAGTGTAGGAGCAACAGTTAATGGTATTATTGTATCTACTTTATGTGAAGGAGAAACCATAATTAATAATGCGGCTCGTGAGCCAGAAATATGTGATCTTGCGGATATGCTAAATAAAATGGGAGCTAAGATAACAGGAGCTGGTACTAGTACTATTAAAATAGTAGGTGTTAAAGAATTAGATGGATGTTTCCATAATGTTGTACCTGATAGAATAGAAGCAGGTACATATGTTATTTTAGGTTGTTTAATGGGAGAATATCTTCATATTAATAATATTGTCCCTGATCATTTAAAAGCTTTAACCGATAAACTTATGGAAATGGGAGCAGATATTGTTATTAATGATGATAATATCATCGCTAATAAAAGTGATAATTTAACTGGAGTTTCTATTGAAACAAAGGGTTATCCTGGCTTTGCAACAGATCTTCAGCAACCATTTGTTACTTTATTAACGCAAGCAAGTGGTGTTAGTGAAGTTGATGAAAATATTTATGAAAACCGTTATATGAACACTATTTATTTAAATAAAATGGGTGCTAATATTAATGTTTCAGGTCGTCATGCTACAATTAATGGTAAAACGAAGTTAGTTGGTACTGAAGTTGAAGCAACGGATTTAAGAGCAGGAGCATCTTTATTACTTGCAGCTTTAACTGCTAAAGGTAAGACAAAGATTCTTCATGCTGACTATATTTTACGTGGATATGAAGATTTAATTGAAAAATTAACGAATATTGGCGCAAAAATAAAGATATCTGAAGAATAAATACTTGATTTTATTATTTTAACTTGTTATAATAACTTGGTAATTTGTATTACTATGATTAAATTCATGGCGAAAGGAGTATATTATGGCAAAGAAAGAATCTAATGAAAAAAGAGTAGAATATCAAGATTGTGTAGTTACTTGTGCTTGTGGAAACACTTTCAATACAAAATCAGTTAAAAAGGAAATTAATGTTGAAGTTTGTTCAGCTTGTCATCCTTTTTATACAGGTAAACAATCAAGAGGTTCTAAAACTGGACGTGTTGATAAATTCAACAAAAAATATGGTTTTGAAAATTAGTTAACTTTAGTTAACTTTTTTTTTGTCTTTTGATATAATTATTTTGGTGATAATAATGAAATTAGGTTTTGCTTCTGATCATCGTGGTTTTGCATTAAAGAACAAGTTAATGGAGTTCTTAAAAAATGATTATGAAATAATTGATTGTGGTACTTATAGTGAAGAATCATGTGATTATCCTGATTATGCTAAAGTCTTAGGTGAAAAGATTGTTAACAAAGAAGTCGATTATGGTATTGCGATATGTGGCAGTGGTATTGGTATAAGTATTGCATGCAATAAAATTAAAGGCGTTTATTGTGCTAAAGTAAATAATCCTCTTGAAGCAGAGTATACAAGACTTGATAATAATACTAATTGTGTTGCCTTTACAGCAGAAACAGATTTTGAAGAAGCTAAAAAGATAGTATTAACGTTTATAACAACAGAGTTTTCTAATGAAGAAAGACATATTAGAAGAATTAATAAAGTTAAGGAAATAGAAGAAAATAATGGTTAAATTTAGTTTATATATATTTAGTTTAATTGTTGTTATGTATGCAATTGATGGTGTTAATATCAATGCTATCTTTAAGAAAAATCAAGTTATGAAAGCAAGATTATTCTATTTTATTATTATTTTATGTATGACATATTTATTAGCTAATTTTATGTATGATTTCACAACTGTTTTTAAATAAGAAGCTTTAAAGCTTCTTTTTGTCTAATTTAATGACATTTTATTTATTATTTGTTATAATTTTAGAGGTGAGGTTTTATGAAGAATGAAATATATAGAAGTTTATTAATTGTTGGTGTTACAATGATTTTTGCTGTTTTAATAATTCCTATAGTTAAAAAGATAGCAGAACATGTTGGAGCCCTTGATATTCCTAATGAAAGAAAGGTTCATAAAAAACCAATACCAAGATTAGGTGGTCTTGGAATATATATGAGTTTTTTATTTGGATATATGTTATTTGGACATGAAAGTCTCCAAATGAATTCTATTTTGATTGGTAGTTTTATTATTGTATTAACAGGTATTATTGATGATATTAAACCTATTAGAGCTTTACCTAAGTTAATAGGTCAATTTGCATCAGCAGCCGTTATCGTTTTCTATGGAAAAATATTACTAACTGATGTAACAATCTTTGGACAATATCTTGAATTTGGATTCTTAGCTTATCCAATTACATTACTCTTTATTGTCGCGTGTACCAATATCATTAATTTGATAGATGGTTTAGATGGATTAAGTGGTGGTATTTCAAGTATATTCTATTTATCAACCGTTATTATTTGTTTCTTCCAACAAAGATTTGTTGGTTTAGAATTCTTAATAGCTTTAATTGCTCTTGGAAGTACATTAGGATTCTTATTCCATAACTTTAATCCAGCGAAGATCTTTGCGGGTGATTCTGGAGCCATGTTTATGGGTTATACGATTGCCATTATTTCGTTATTAGGATTTAAGACAACAGCAATGACATCAGTTTTTGTTCCACTAGCAATTCTTGCTGTACCAATTCTTGATACATTATTTGCAATCTTAAGACGTTTAATTAATCATAAACATATATATGATGCTGATAAGGAACACTTACATCATCAATTACTAAAGATGAACTTTTCTCATCGTACGACAGTATTAATTATTTATTTAATAACTGCTTTATTTGCAACAGCGTCTATTCTTTATACATTAAAAGATAATAAAGATGTCTTTATTGGAAGAATTATCTATATTATTCTTGCTATTGTTGTAATAATCTTTGTATGTAAGACAGATATTATTGTTAAACATAATATTATTAAGAAAAAGAAATGATTGGGTAACCAATCTTTTTTTTATGATATGATTATTATAAGGAGCTCATGTGATAGGAAAAGTTAGATGGTTTGATTATCAAAAAGGTTATGGTTTTATAGAAAGTAATAATAAAGATATTTATGTACATTATAAAGCAATTAAGATGCATGGTTTTAGGAATCTAAAAGAGAATCAAGGAGTAGAATTTGATTTAGTAAATTCTAAATATGGGTTGAAAGCTCATAATGTTCATATTATTAAAGAAGAAATTGATGTGTAAAAGATGGAAAAATAATAATGTTTATGGTATATTATAATTACAGGAGATGATAATATGGAAGTAAATGTTCGTGGAACAAAAATTGAAATAACAGAGTCAATGCGTAACTATGTTAATGAAAAGCTAGGAAAGTTAGATAAGTATATTTCCCTTGATGGTGTACGTGCTAATGTACTTGTTAAAGTAAGAAATTATACTCAAAAAGTTGAGGTAACTATTCCTCTTAAAACATTAATTTTAAGAGCAGAAGCTGAAGAACAAGATTTTTATTCAGCAGTTGATAATGTAATTAATAAGTTAGAACGTCAAATTAGAAAAAATAAAACGAAACTTCAAAAGAGAGAGAAAAAAGGTCTTAAAGAATTAAATGTTGAAGATGCCATTGAAATACCTGATGATACAGAAGTTGTTAAACGTAAAAAGATAGATTTAAAATTAATGAGTCAAGAAGAAGCTATTCTTCAAATGAATTTATTAGGACACAATTTCTTCTTATATAAAGATGAAGAAACAGATATGCCTGCTGTTGTTTATAAAAGAAAAGATGGCGGCTATGGAGTTATCGAAAGTTAATTAAAGAGATGATAGTTCGCTATCATCTTTTTTTTGAATGTAAAAAAGATAGTATATATCATGTTTTTTTGATAAAATATATAAAGGAAGTGATATTGTGGAATTATTAAAAAGATTATTTGATCATGAATATAAAGAAATGAAGAAATTCAAAAAGATTGCTGATGAGATTATGGCACTTGATGAAGAGTATTCAAAATTAAAAGATAAAGACTTAGCAAAGAAGACAGAGGAATTTAAAGAAAGACTAGCAAACGGAGAAACGTTAGATGATATCTTAGTTCCTGCTTTTGCTACAGTTCGTGAAATGGCATGGAGAAAATTAGGAGAAAAACCTTTCTATGTACAAATCTTAGGTGGTATTGCAATTCATTTTGGTAATATTGCTGAACTTCGTACAGGTGAAGGAAAAACCTTAGTTACAACAATGCCAGCATACCTTAATGCCTTAACAGGAAAAGGTGTTCATGTTGTTACTGTTAACGAATACTTAACGGTTCGTAATGCTGAATGGATGGGACCAATATATGAATCATTAGGTGTTTCTGTTGGTATTAATAGACGTGATTTATCTCCTCAAGAGAAAAGAGAAGAATATGCAAAAGATATTTTATATACAACAAATAATGAATTAGGATTCGATTATCTACGTGATAATATGGTTGTTCAAGCTGATAATCGTGTTCAAAGAGGGCTTAATTATGCAATCATCGATGAGGTTGACTCTATCTTAATTGATGAAGCAAGAACCCCACTTATTATTTCAGGTGGAAAATTAAGTAGTAAGAATTTATATTTAGATGCTGATCATTTTGTTAAATCATTAAAGAGTGAAGTTGAATATAACTATGATGAAAAGACAAAGAATGTAACTCTTACTGATGATGGTGTTGCAAAAGCCGAAAAATACTTTAAACTTGATAATTTATATAGCTTAGATAATAACGAATTAGTTCATTACATTAATCAAGCTTTAAAGGCTAATTATTCAATGAAAAAAGATGTTGATTATGTTGTTCAAGAAGGTGAAGTATTAATCGTAGATCCATTTACAGGACGTATCATGAAAGGTCGTCAATGGAGTGATGGACTTCATCAAGCTGTTGAAGCTAAAGAAGGTGTAACGATTAATGAGGAGACAAAAACCGTTGCTACTATTACCTTCCAGAACTTATTTAGAATGTATGAAAAGTTATCTGGTATGACAGGTACTGCTAAAACAGAAGAAGAAGAATTTAGAAACATCTATAACATGTATGTAATTGTTATTCCAACAAATAAACCAATTGCTCGTGTAGATTACGCTGATTTGTTATATCCAACATTAAAAGGTAAATATAATGCTATCGTTAATCAAATTGAAGAAATTCATAAAACAGGGCAACCTATTCTAGTTGGTACTGTTGCTATTGAAAACAGTGAATTAATTAGTGCGATGTTATCTAAAAAAGGTATTAAGCATGAAGTATTAAATGCTAAGAACCATGCTCGTGAAGCTGAAATCATTAGTCATGCTGGTGAAAAAGGTGCAGTAACTATTGCAACCAATATGGCTGGTCGTGGTACCGATATTAAGTTAACTGATGAAACTAAAAAATTAGGTGGTTTATATGTTGTTGGTACAGAAAGACATGAATCTCGTCGTATTGATAATCAGTTAAGAGGACGTTCTGGTCGTCAAGGAGACCCAGGTGCTAGTCAATTCTTTGTATCAATGGAAGATGATTTGATGGTACGTTTCGGAACTGATCGTATTAAGAATATGTTACATTCTCTAGGTATGCCTGAAGATATGCCAATTAGAAGTAAGATATTCACTAACTCTCTTAGTACAGCTCAAGCTAAAGTAGAAGGTAATAACTTTGATATTCGTAAACAATTACTACAATATGATGATGTAATGAATACTCAAAGAGAAGATATTTATAATCGTAGAAATGAAATTCTTGATAATGAATCTATTCATGAAACAGTATTAAATACTTTCTATAATCATATTGCAGATATTGTTGAAAACCATATACCACCAGAGAATTATTTAACAGATAAAGACTTATCTGATATTGTTAATTATGCAAATCAAAATTTACTACTTAAACATATGAATTTTGATGAATTAAAAGACAAATCAACTGATGAAGTTATTGAAACAATTCATAATAAAGTAGTTAAGGAATATGAAAATAAATTAAGTAAAATTCCTAATGAGATTACTGATGAATTTGAAAAAGCAATTAGTTTAAATGTTATTGATAAATACTGGACAGAAAACATTAATGCCTTATCTCAATTAAGAGAAAGTGTTATGATGCGTGGTTATGGTGGAGATGATCCATTAAGAGCATATTCTGTAGAAGGAAAGAATATGTATGATGCAATGTTAGTAAACATTGATAAAGATATTACATTATTCTTACTAAAAGCTGAAATAAGACAAAATGTTGAAAGAAAAGAAGTAGTTAAGAATAAATTAACTAATGATGGAGATACTACTACTAAAACAAGACAAGCTAAGAGTGAAAAAGTAGGAAGAAATGATCCTTGTCCATGTGGAAGTGGTAAGAAATATAAAAATTGTTGCGGTAAAAAGTAATATTAAAGTAAATATTTAATTGGAGGTAACTTTGAAAACATTAATTCTAAGTTTTAGTAATAATCTAGTTAATGAAGAAAGTTTTGTTCCAAACAAAATGGGACTTACTTTTTCTTGCGTTGAGGTTTGCGAAAACGAATTAAAAAGACAGGGAAAAGAAGTTGAACATATATGCATGAATAGAAAAAACATTAAGAAATGTAATGCATGTGGTAAAAGAGGATGGGGTATTTGTGAAGATAAATACATTTGCATCCAAAAAGATGACTTTAATGATATATATAAACATATGGAGACTTTTGATCAATATATATTTGTTACACCGGTATATTTCCATGAAATGAGTGAATCAGCTAAAACATTCTTTGATAGATTAAAAAGATGTGATGCCTTTAATGAAAACTCAAAAATAAAAGGAAAGAATATAATATGTATCGCCTGTGCAGGTGGTAGTGGTAGTGGAACAGAAGAAACTCTTAATTCTTTTGATACACTAAATTACTTTCTAGGAACAAAGATAATAGGTAGAATACCAGTAACAAAATATAACTTTAATGAACAAAAGGAAAAGATCATTGAGATATTAAATAAAGATTAAAAAAGGGTTAATTATTTGGAGTGTTTATGGAAAATTTAGAAAAAGAATTAAAGGAAATGCTTGAAATATTTGACTATTTCAAACTACCAAAAGAAATACAAAAAGAAATAATTGAAAAAGGAGTATACTTTTACTTTAATGAAGATGATAGTCAATTAAGACTTAGTTGTCTTAGATTTGCAAATCTATTAAAAATAGTAAAGAA
>JAEEGJ010028769.1_pt1 | contig 11023 bp, 7 predicted proteins | sample 8958761 | NCBI WGS metagenome assembly JAEEGJ01 (sample SAMN16246546, study PRJNA631951) | gut metagenome | biome: gut microbiome; feature: rumen; material: RS-attached | host: Bos | place: Iran: Karaj | collected 2018-10
CTAAAACTACGAACTGAGTATCGCTATCGTACCGATTATTTGGTCAATATTGCGTTGATTCTTCTCTGGATACTAACTCAGTTCATGTTTTTATTTCGGAATTTAATTGGAATCAATGGTTATTTCATCGCTGAAAATAATATCAAAAAGATTCCTCTCACGTTCAAGCTACACCTGCTCATAAGTTTTTATCCATTATGGTTATCGATTCCTCTCAATTATTCAAAGTTATCGTTCATTCTTCTGTATTATGGAAAATTCAAAATGGATTATTCTGAGTTTCATCTAAAATTATTTCAGGATTTTTTTGGAATTTATTGCATCCTGTAAGTAACAATCCACAAATTAATAAAGTAGTTAATAATCAGATTTTTTTCATTTCAATAATTAGTCTTTAAAACAACGTAAAGAGAATCAGGCTCCACGTGATAAATCATTCTCTGAATGAGAAGAATATAAAGCCTGGCTATGTGCTAAATTTCAGTTTCTACTTGGAGTAGAAGACCATAGTCATCGATGCTCTCATTGTCACCAAGATCATCAATACTCAAAATCACGAGAACCCGCATAAGGAATTAACACTTCATCTTCAAAACTATGATTGTTTGGATCATCTCAAATTCATCGATAATAATAGTAAAACGCCCAAAGCATCCCACGTAATTCATCATAAGTTGGTACATGATATCATTCAGGACATGGTCATCTTCTAAAATCTGGTTCCTTGTGGATTAACTTTCATTCATTTAAAGCTCATCATCGTAAATCATCATTATGTTCATCGTTTGACCGATAATCTCTGGATGTATTTATATTCTTAGTCTGAGGGGTAATAAAAACAGGATTATTTAAATGATTATCTGGTCAATAGATTTCAGGATGCTCTAATTTCTTTGATGATTTCTCTATTTCTCAATTCCATGGAAAACAATAATCATTTCACCATTGAAAAAAGCATCAATATGAATCTTCACCTGTTCAAGCTACATTTGCTCATAAATTTTTATCCATAAATGTGTATGAGTAAAATCAATCCGAAACTGTAAAAGTTCCTTCTTCCACATTATGAAATATTCAGGCTTCTAACATTTCATCTCTTTTTTTCTGTCATAAATCCATTGATAATAAATTAGTTGGCTTTCATGACCAGGTCACCATACAATTAAAATTTTCATTAGCTGGTTCAATTGCTCAATATATTGTATCTAATGGTAGTCAAACATGATTATTTGTGATAGATTCTTTACATTTATCAGTTAATTCATTATAACTTTTTAATTTTCTAATCCAAAAACCTCAAGGAAAAACTGAAAGTTTAAATCAGAAAGGTTCAGAATTAAATGGTTCTGCATCATAATTTCACATATCGATTAGACATGATTCATCAAATCATGGTAATTTTCATTGAAGGAATAGATATTTTCGATTATTCTTTTCACTACTTTGGCAGTACATTGTTAAATCTGGTCAAATCGAAATAAGATGATAATCTTTTCAAAAAGCATCTACAAAATCTCAGTTTGATGTTTTCAATTCTAATAATCAGTGTTTTCAATCTAAATCTTCATTAACTTCTATATTTATATCAGAGTTTGATAATAATTTTTCTGAAAAAATCGAGAAAGTAAGTGGATAATAAATGTGTTCATCCTCAAATATTGTAGTTTCATATTTGTAAATATATCATGAATCTACTTTTTCATAAGTTATGAATTGTTCTCATGAATCTATTTCTATAGGATTTTCAGGTGTGGTACATCCTGTAAGTAATAGGCTACCGAATAATAAAGTAGTTAAAAGTCAGAATTTTTTCATAGTTTTATCTTAATTAATTTATAAAGTTTCTACTTTACCAAATATCGTACATGGTCATGGAGCACAATCAGATAAGAATCTTAATTTATAATATCTGCTTTTGTCATTAGCTGGTTCAAAATATCATACATTAAGTACTCATCGTTCTATATTATCGTCTTCATCATCACTATAACATTTTGTGGGCTCTGCAGAAGAATACCCATTTGGTGCAGTAACAAAATATCATGTTCATTCTATATTATTAAAAGCAATTGGTATTCATGGACTCAATTCACATCAAGGATTTAAATGTCTTTCTTTTATTATTTCTTCTAAAGATTGGCTTGGATCTTTAGTATAAGTAGTAAGATATTCATAAAACCAATCAACATGTCATTTATGATTACTTAAAATTGTTGATCAACTTCTAAATAAAACACTATCAGATTTGTCATATTCATGTACCGTATCCCAACATTCAGGAGTAGTAATTCTGATTCATAAATCCGGATATGTATATTCGTATATAGTTTCATTAAAAGATTCATCATATAAGCGACATACTCATTTTCTCGTTTTTATAATTGGTTCTTCGATGCTTTCTGTTTGTAACTTGTATTGAGAATTATCCCTTGGAATAAATAATTCATCTTTTAGGGATCAAATTATTTCTGTCTTGTATGGTTTAGATGCTCTTCTTGGAGTATGAAAATCTGTAAATTTTTCTAATTCTTCATAATCTCGTCAGTAATATACTTTTACTATATCTCAATTATTAAAACCTGTAATAGGCATATTTAAAATCATTCATGTTCTAAGAGGAGTATTTCATGGATCACTTATTGAAAAGCTTGTACTTATAGGGTCACTTGCAGGAGTCTCTGCTATAAAATAATATCATGTAAATTCAGGTTCTTCTATTGTTTGATTCTCTATTTTTTCCTTAAGCATTGCTTCTTTTTCTTCTGTTGTTTTATAGAACTTCGTATATGCATCAAAAATATAAGTACCTGGTAATTCTCATTCAACATATTCAGGAGAAGCTTCTTTTAATCATGTCACTTTACGAAAAGTTTTTAGATCCGTATAATATGGTTCTAGCAATGTTAAATCTGTTTCTTCAGCAATAAATTCATTATATTCATGTGGTGTAACCAATATTTCATTTTCTTTTAATATAACAGGGACACAGGCCGTTTCTGGAGTTTCACTACATATTTTTCAACCAGTCCAATTGTCAACTTCAGATTCTTTTATTATATTTCATTCTTTTTCAAAATCTTCTAATGTAATAGTTCCATTAGGCCACTGTAATAATCAATATTCACTAAATTCTTCTTCATATTGATTACATCCCATAAGTAATAAACTACCAATTAATAAAGTAGTTAAAAGTCAGACTTTTTTCATTTCTTTATTTATAATTAATCTAAAATTTCCCAATTCTTTATAACAGATTCAGCATATCACCATTCTCATTCAAATGGAGGCCGGAATATTTCAACACGGAATGTATGAATTTTTCAATCATTAACGAAATGATGTAGATTATTCCCATACATTTCTCATGGTAATTCATCTCATGGAAAATGTGATATTGAGTCAATTCTTGCAGGGTAAAATTCATTTCAAATAGCTACTATAGCATCTCACTCTCATTTTTTAAATGATTCTCGTGTAGGAAAAACATTTTCTCTCATATATCATAAGTTTAAAGTTTTAGGATTTTCATCTCAATAACTGTAATATTTAATATACCAATTTTCAACTTTGGGGGCATTATCCATCTCTTCTTGTGTATCATAGAAATATCATTCAGCAACCATACGATTTTCTAAATATCACGTTAATAATACATTTCAGTACATCTTCCATATAAAGTCATATTTATCATCAAAACTATTAAGATAAATTGGATCATTTGTTGGTTCTTTTTTGTATTCTTCCATTATATAATTATCTCATGACTTTATTTGGTAATTCATATCCAAATAATATTCAGTAACTCATAAAACCTCAATTGGTTTTGCTTCTTCAGTTACTGGTTCTTCATTATTTGATTTATCATTATAGAAGTATAAATCATGTAATCATCAACCAGTATATATGTTACAAATAAAATTCTGAGATTTATCTCAGGCTTTTGCATATCATTTTATTCAATAGTATGTTCATGAAAATTGTGCATCAGTAAAAGTATATTCCATAGATCATGAATTATCATAGAAATATTGAGCTGTTGGATTTGGCGTTTTCTCAATATTATCAAATAATGCATTATTCACATATTCCATGCATTTATGTTCTAATACATCTATATCACTTTCATTTATACAATCATCTCAACAATTTTCTACTACTGTTTTATTACATCCTGTAAGTAATAATCAGGCTACTAATAAAGTAGTTAAAAGTCAGATTTTTTTCATATTGTTTATGAGTTAATTATAAAGGTATTTCACAAGTCTTTACTTTAAATTTAGTAGTTGTAGTATGTTCATCAAAGTTATAAGAATTGAAATTCTCTAATGTATAAGGAGGAATAAGCTCTCAATCTACATATCTTTTTACTATTAATTTATCTCAATCTAATCAATAAACAACCCATCTTCATTGTTTTACAGGATTTGGTCGATGATCTTCATTAAACATATTTTCAGATTGTCATAACATATACAATTTATCATCTACTAATAATACTGTTTCATAAGGACCATTTATAGGATATCTATATCAATAAATGTAGTAATGATTTTCATTTTCTCAATAACTTGGTCTGTAGAATTGCTCACAAATATCACCGTTACAGAAATAATATCAACAACCATTTCTAAATACTTCCTCATCAGTTCTTGCCTCTAAAGTATCAATTAATGCTTTCTTTGATATTCAATGTTTATACCAAAAAGTTGCTAAATCCTCAAAATCTCCAGATAATGATTTAATAATTCATGCTCTGGGAGATTTACAAATTATTGGATGGTCATCATCTGCAACTATATCAAAATATCAAATAGTATCCTTTGTTATATATAATTGAGGCATAAGTCATCAACATCATCCTCAATTCCATGAATAAGCTGTTCATTCTTCATAAGTACAATTTTCTACTACATTATCTATATATGTGTATTTAGTATCCAGATTTAAATCAATATCATTACATAGAGGTATATTTTCATTTATTGTTTCTTCAATAGGTTCTTCTATTTTATTTTCGTTATCTTGTATCTCAGAGAAACCTCAAGTTAAAATAGAACTATTTTGTTCTATTGTTTTTTGTTCATTAGTATCACATCCTGTAAGTAATAAACTACTGATTAACAAAGTAGTTAAAAGTCAGATTTTTTTCATGATTTTAATAATTTAATTTTATAAAGTTTCTATCTTACCAAATATAGATGGATAGTTTTGGAATCTTATTTTATAATATCTTCATTTATCATTTGCAGGTTCAAAGAATTGAATATGAGCTTCATTTGCAACACTATAATCATCTTCATCATCAGGGAAACATCTAACATTATTTATTACATTACTATAGATTCAATCATCAACTGAATTTATGATATAATATCCTATTCAGTTAGCTCCTTTTAATCAATCAGCATCAACTCATGATTCTAATAAACATCATGGATTTAAATGTCTTTCTTTTATAATGTCTTCTAATGATTCATTTTCTCATTTTGAATAAATCTTAATATATTCAATCCAAGATGGAGGAATATTATCTTTTCATGTTTTTCTAATCTCTACTCAATTCCTAACAAATAAGTTATATGGATCTGCTGCTGGAAATTGATATCTCCAACCAAGAGGTGTTGATATTTTTATTCATAAATCATTGAATGTGTATGTATATCATGTTTCATTATTTACATAACGACGATCCTCTAATTCTCATTGATAAACAAATGAATCGATAATTGGTTTCTCTTGATATCCTGAATACTGTAATTCATATGGAATATTGTTTCTCTTTTTGAAATATTCATCTTTTACGTTTCATAAGCTCTTAATTGAACTAATCTTTCAAATTTTAGCATATGTTCACAATTCAGCTCCTTCTGTTTTTCAGTCAAACTCTATTTGTAGGAAATCTCACCTTTTATATCAAACACTCTTTATCTCAACTCATTTATTTATAGGAAGTCATGAAGTGTTTGGGTTATAAACAAAAACAATACTTGTATCATCATAAAAATTAGGATCTACTACTATTCATATAAAGTTTGGTCATTGAGATTCATGTGTTTCAACAGGTTCTTTAACTTTTACATCAAAAATATTTAAATCAGTAATTTTCTTGTTTGCTTCATTCGCTGAATAAAATGTGTATTTATTATTACTTCACAAAACTGTATCTTTATATTCATCCAATATATCAAACTCTTCATTTCTAACAGCATTAATTACAAATAGCTGTTGATTTCATTTTGATGCTTCAATTCGGTGCATATTATATGTCTTTTCAGTTGTTGTATTATATTCTTCAGAATCCCATTCTTTTATAAATGCTCAACTATATTTAGATCACAATTTAAAACTAATTCAATATCAACTATTATAATACATATTATCAGCTCCAACTTCTTGCACCTCCACAGAATCAGCAACTTTTTGGAATTTAAAACTAGCTCATTTTGTTGTATTGATTGTTAGATAATCTGGCTGTAAGTAAATTTGAGCACCATTTAGAATAAATTCTTTCTCGGCATCCATTAAAAGTTTCCATTCACATGCCATTTCAGTTTGAATTTGTTCTTTTACACTAATCGTATTTCAGCTTATTGAATAATCAGGTGCACTTATGCTATTACAGAATGTTGCATATATATCTTTATCAGTAATATTTAGTGAAATATAACTATCATATCCATCATAATTTATTTCATGAAGATCGTTAATTCATACAAGAAAGTACTTTCATTGGATTGTTTTATTTGTAAGTTCTTCACATGTATTATTTTCTGTAACTCAGAAATTATAACCTGGTTTTACTCCAGCAGCATTTAAGAAACATCAATTTGAATAAACTTTTCAATCTTCTCAACAAACTGGATCATAAAGCTCTACACAGCTAAGATATTCAGCCTCATTTAAATTATCACTTCTCATAAGCATTAACATTACATATCACCTTACTTCTTGTAAATTTGGATCATCATTAGTGATTATTCATCTAGCTTTTAATCTGTATAAGTGTGAAGAATAATATACATCCTCTCAATCTGGAGTTCAATATAGCATTCTGGAAAGCACTGTTCAAAATTCAGCTCTTGTAACATAATCATTAGGCCTAAAATCTGATATTCATTGTCACATTAATCATAACTGGCAACTTTCAGTCATATATTGAACAAGATCTGCAGAAACATTAGAATTTAAAAACAAACAAGTTTTAGTAGTATCTGGTGTTCTTCATAATATGTTTTTAGCATAATTAGTTATCATTTTAGCCATTTCTGCTCTTGTAATATATCCATTCATATTTGCTTTATCTATAGAATCCATAGTAGTAATTCCATTTTTATAAGCAAAATCATAAGCTTTTTGGAATTCTTCTGAATAATTGTTTTCTGCATTAACTCCATTAGTAATTCATCAAATCAATAACAATCCTGTAATTGATAGAGTAATAAAAAGTCCAAATTTTTTCATTTTTTTATATAGAATGTAAAATCTTATTTTCATAATATCCCTATATTTAAATATTTCAATACTATTTTTATTTTAATAGTTAAAAACTACTAAAATTTTATTTAGATTTTTAGATTTTTGAAAAATTTTGTACCCATTTTTATGAGTTACAGTAATTCATGAACGGTTTATTTTTCTATCTTTGAAATTTTTGACAAAAAGATTATAATAGTTCTTGTCTAATATAACAATCTCTTATTTTAGCCAAAATTTTAAACTTTTATGGCAAAAATCGACATCCTTTGAACAGATATTAGGTATACTCAATCATTTAATGTATTGATTGATTTTCCTATTAAGTACGAGGATTTTGCCATCAACAAAGAATTCGATGATATAAGAGAATACATGGATAAATTTTGTAATTACATGTTATTAATGTTAACGGTAGATATTCCTGATTATGTGCCTGAAAAGACAACAGATAAAATATATCTTTTCCTCAATTATGATATTATAGATTACTACAAGGATATTCTATGATCAATATATGATGTTCTTTGACACTTTTTTATTTGACCAGTAGTGGCGGTAGAAGAGAAAAAACAATACTTAGACAATGAATTGAAGAATTGAAAATATGATAGGTTATACTTTATATTAGATGTAATTAAGAGCTTATGAAATGAGAATAAAATGTTCCCTAAAAATAATGAGTTAGCTGTAGATTTGATGAAAGATGATCAATGAAGACATAAACAGTATTTCATAGATAATTCATATGTTCTTTGAAATAAAAAAGTTGAAATGATAAATAATGTAAAAGAAAATATGAAAAAAAGTCCATTAATTAAATCTGAATATTATAGAATAAAGAGGATATTCAGGGAAAAGTTCTTCAAGCAAGAAATACATAAAAATCAGATTTTGAATTATATATTCTTTCTATTCTTCCTTTGAAAACGTGATTTATATATTTCATTTCAGGATTTTTCAAATTCAATATATTTATGTGATAGTAAGAATATGCATAATTGTATATGATGATGAAGTATTATAATTAATATTTGATCAATATTTCCTTTTGTGTGAGAAAATATTCTAAAATGAGATTTAAAAATAAAATATCAGAATTATATAAAGAGTAATTTTTGAAACATCAATATTCTACATGAAATATTAGAAGATATTAAGAGATTAATTGGTAAAACAAAAACATGAAAGATAAAAATAGAATATAAGGATTTTAAACCATCATTCATGAGTTGAATATTTAAAACTACAGAATTATGAAAATACCAAGAATTGAAGGATTATACATGAGATTATTGATATGTAGCTACACAGAATCACAATTGAAAGGCTTCTGTATTAGTATGAGAAAAATTATTTAAGTATAGCTGAAGCTGAATTTAAGACCTTAGAGTATTAAGGATATTTACTAGGCCATTCTTTCAACAACTCATCACCATATGAGAGAAAGAACTAAAGTATAATACCATGACTTTAGAAAAGGCTGATGATGTTTCCGAGCGATCAGTTGATATTTGAGAGTTTCGATATAATCTTATAGAAACCCTATTAGCAATGGAGGCTGATAATGCAAGGAGAGAATTAGAGGAGAATTAATCTCCTCTTTTCGTTCGATAATTTATTGATAAAAAATAAAATATTGACTATCAATATAAAATTATCGAACTATACGTTGAAATGAGCGGATTAAAATTTAAAATAAAGTCAGATTTATATCCATATTCTTACAGTTATGACCGATACAATTGAATATGTTATCTATGTTAGAAAATCTACAGATGACGCTTCATGAGAAAGACAAGCTCAATCTATACCGGATCAAATAGAAAGGTGTGTTAGTTATGCAAATGATCATGGATTACCTCTAAAGCTGAAGCCAGATAATTTTGAATTCGAAGATGAAAAGGAATTGAGATTAGAAGATAGTGAAAAAGATTTAAAAAGTAGGAGAATATACCAGGATACAAGAAAGTATTATATTATAAAAGAAAGAATGTCTGGTAAATTTCCATGAAGGCCAAAATGGGGAAAATTAATCAAAAAGATTAAGAAATGAGAAATAAAATGATTATTAAGTTATTCTCCAGATAGACAGGCTAGGAATATGGTTGATGGATGAATATTAATAGATTGTGTAGATAATAATTTGGTAGATTTGAAATATACTAATTTCAATTTTGAACCAAATGCAGCATGAAAGATGATGTTATGAATGTGGTTCGTGTTTAGTAAACAGTATTCTGATAAACTTTGAGAAGATGTTGCAAGATGAAGAAAGTCTAGTGTATCAAAATGACATTCTCAATGAGAATATAAATATGGATATTATAGGGATGAAAATAAACATTTTGTGCCTGATGGTAAGAATTTTGATTTAATGAGAGAAGCCTTTAGAATGAAGGTTGAAGATAGGGCAAGTGATCAATTCATAGCAAATCGGTTAAATGCCAACTGATTTACTAAAAATAGAAAAAAATGAAGTAAAACAGTTTCTGCTGCAGCTTTGGGGCAGGTTTGGATAGATCCATTTTATTATTGAATGTATGTTAATTGAGTAAATTCACAAGATTTAAGGGAAGTTGAAGGTCTGAATTTTATACCTATGATTTCTGAAGATTGGCATAATATACTTATGGATAAATATGTAACAAAAAGTAGGCAAGCTGTTATTAAAGTATCAACAGAATGACGTAAAGATGAATATGCGTTCTCATTACCTGAATGAATATTAAAAACAGAGGATTGATATGTTTTGGTTCCTTATATTACCAAGAAAAAGCATAGGTTAGAGATGTTTGAAAAAGCAAAAAAAGACAATCCAAACTTAAAAATAGATGATTTTATTAAATCTGGTCGAATAAGATACGAATTAAAAACGAATAGTGCAAAATGAAAAAATCCAGGAACAATAGCTATAAATCAGGATGTAATTGAAGAAGCTATAGAAAAAGAATTGGAGAAATTAAAAATGCCAGAAAAAGATTATAAAGAATACGTTAAATTTATGGAAACTAAGGCAGATGATATTAGGAATAAAAGCCAAGAAAGGAGAAATGTTATTTCTATGAGAATATGAAGTTTAGAAAAAGAGAGAAGAGATTATATAAAAAAATTCATGTGATGGGATTTTAGAGAATGAGAAGAAGATTTATATAATGACACTCTTAAAGAATTTGATGAGAAAAAGAGATTATTAGAAAGAGAGTTGAATAATATAACAATATCAGAAAGAAAACAGACAATGGAAATAGATGTGATAGGAAAAGTTATAAATAGAGCAGTTGAGACCTATAGAAAAGCATCAAGGGTTCGAAAGAAAAAATTATGCAAGATTTTAATTTCGAACATCTACATAGATAAAAGAAAAAGGCTTACCATAAGGGTAAACCATTGAATTAAAACTATTTCAGCAAAAAAATTCGATAGTTCAGGCGGTGAGGGGATCGAACCCCCGACAGCGGTTCCGAAGACCGATGTGTTACCACTACACCAACCACCCGTATTAGATTTTTTGTAATAATTTTACACAAGAGTTATCTATTTTTGTTAT
>JAEEGJ010028771.1_pt1 | contig 11022 bp, 4 predicted proteins | sample 8958761 | NCBI WGS metagenome assembly JAEEGJ01 (sample SAMN16246546, study PRJNA631951) | gut metagenome | biome: gut microbiome; feature: rumen; material: RS-attached | host: Bos | place: Iran: Karaj | collected 2018-10
ATATGTTCGGTGCTGGTCCAGCTGATAAGAGCTTCGGTGCAAAACCTGGCACAATGGAACATGCTAAAGCCAAAGTTGATGCTGGCTTTGAATTCATGAAGAAACTCGGCATCAAATATTTCTGCTTCCACGATGTCGACTTAGTTCCAGAATGCGCTGACATCAAAGAAACAAACAAAGAATTAGATGAAATTTCTGACTACATCTTGGAAAAGATGAAAGGTACAGATATTAAGTGCTTGTGGGGCACCGCCAATATGTTCAGCAATCCACGTTTCTGTAATGGTGCTGGCTCAACAAATAGTGCGGATGTCTACGCTTTCGCTGCTGCTCAAATTAAGAAAGCCTTAGAAATCACTGTTAAATTAGGTGGTAGAGGCTATGTCTTCTGGGGTGGTAGAGAAGGTTATGAAACCTTATTAAATACCGATGTCTTATTCGAACAAAAGAATATTGCTCGTTTAATGAAAATGGCTGTTAAATATGGTCGTTCCATCGGATTCAAAGGTGACTTCTATATCGAACCAAAACCAAAAGAACCAATGAAACATCAATATGACTTTGATGCCGCAACAGCAATTGGCTTCTTAAGACAATATGGTTTAGATAAAGATTTCAAGATGAATATCGAAGCTAACCACGCTACTTTAGCGGGTCATACATTCCAACACGATTTAAGAATCTCTGCGATGAACGGTATGTTAGGTTCTATCGATGCTAACCAAGGCGATATGCTCTTAGGTTGGGATACAGATGAATTCCCATTCGATGTCTATAGCGCCACACAATGTATGTATGAAGTCTTAAAGAATGGTGGTCTCACCGGTGGCTTCAACTTCGACAGTAAAACACGTCGTCCTTCCTACACAATGGAAGATATGTTCTATGCTTATATCTTAGGTATGGATACATTCGCTTTAGGCTTATTAAAAGCTGCTGCGATCATCGAAGATGGCCGTGTCGATAAATTCATCGAAGAAAAGTATTCTTCCTTCCGTAACACAGAAGTTGGCAAGAAGATCTTAAGCAACAAAACAAGCCTTAAAGAATTAAGTGACTATGCTTGCAAAATGGGCGCTCCAGAACTTCCAGGCAGTGGCCGTCAAGAAATGCTTGAAGCAGTAGTTAACGACATCCTCTTTGGTAAATAAACCAATAACTCAATTCAAAAACTAGGGACTACTTTAGTCCCTTTTTTGTTGCTTTTCTTGCGTCATTTTAATTATTAATTAATCGTTACACGCTAATAATAAAAGTCATACCTTTTAACGCACAATAGTCATACACGCTAATGCGCACATCACATACGATAAAGAGGTAGAAAGAAACATTTTTGCTTAAAAACTGATGTTTTAATTTCTTTTGCGTTGCTAGTTTGTTGAGGGTCTAGTAAGCAAGATAATGAAAAACCCTTAAAGAAAGGAAAACGCAACTTTAAAACGTTGCAAACAAAGATTTATGAAAAACACAAAAATCTTAACCATCCTTGGTGTTATGTTAGCAATGGGTTTAGTGGCTTGTGATGGTGGAAATGGTACAACATCAAAAGCTAATAATTCCAAATCTAGTTCACAACAACAAGGTGATTCATCTCAACAAGGCGGTAGCTCCTCTCAACAAGGCGGTAGCTCATCACAAGGTGGTGGCCAAAACAGTTTATTTGAAGAAGTCGCAGATCCAGCAGGACACCATTTCGGCGCAGAAGAAGAAGTCGCAGCCGATGCTGAAGCTGGAACAGGCGTTTTCTTCAAAGCATCATGCTCTGACACAGATTGCACATACTCCAAAATTAGAGTCAACCAATCAGCCGTTGTCTATGCTGAAGGTTCCTCCAATAAGGACGTTACTCCAGAAGGCTATGTTAAATTAGCCGATAACAATCAATCCTTATCATTCAAGTTCAAGGTCGATTCACTCTCAATGGGTAAATTCTACCTCCTTGGCCGTATGGATGGTTACAGCACAGCAAGTAACCAAACTGCTGGTATTTATCGTGGTAATCCAAAAGCCGCAAACATTCAAATCGAAATCAACGGCAAGAAACAAGACCTCTCCAGCAAACAAGACTACAAATATTCCGATACATTCGGTACTGAAAACATTCAAACTGGTTTATCAAGCTCAAGTGCGAACTTATCACACGAAGGCTATGTCGAAGTTTGTGATGTTCTCTTAAACGCTGGTGTTAACGAAGTCGTTTATAAGAGATTAGGTTCTCAAAACATGATTGTTAGAGACTTCGTCTTCGTTATTCAACCACATACTCACGAATTCAGTGAATGGGCAGAAGCCAAAGCCGCTACATACACAGAACTCGGTTCACAAGAACGCGTTTGTGCTTGTGGTGAAAAAGAACAAAGAGACGTCAACACAAAAGCATTTGATCTTGACGAAGAATCTGAAGTCGTCAAACTCAATAGTGATGAAAAGAAAGTCTCTCAATTCACATACAATAGTGGTGCTGCTAAAGTCGCTGCTGTTCCTATGAAACAAATGTCTGGTGTCTTCGCAACAACAGCCGTTGAAGGAGAAACAGAAAAATGGACAGTTGGTGCTAACGCTAATAAAGCTGCTGCCGCTACATACAAATTAGATCAAGGCAATGCCTTATTATTCAAAATCAACGTTTCCGCTGATGTTAACAACGCTCTCATTTCTATCGGTGGTAAATATAGCAATGCTAGAGCAAGACACTTCGCTAACGAAGGCGATTACTCAGAAACCGATACAAATGGCGACAATCCAGCATCCGATGCCTACAGATATTACACAAAAGTTAATGACGGTGAATTCCAACCAATCGCTTTCAATAGCTATATGTCTGAAATCTTCGGTGATGGCAAATCAGTTTGCTATATGCCTTTAGGCAACTTCAATCTCAAGGCTGGCGAAAACCTCATCTACGTCAGACAAGGCAAATTAGGTTACCGTGTCACATTAGAAGGTTACCTATTTGTTTCCCTTGGTGAAGCAACAATTACTGGTGATGATCCAGCTCCTGCTCAAGAAATCGCCGGTGCTTATCCAACATTCAAATGGTCCGAAGCTCTCCAAGAAGATTGTGATGTTCTCGATGGCGAAAAATTCAAAGCCAGTTCAACTTATAACTTAAAAGTTAAGAACGTTCCTGCTGCTGGTACATACACAATTACTCTTCCAATGAAGGGTAGTGCTGGCAATGGTGATAGAATTATGAATGGTACTAGCCACAAAGGCCAAGGCTTCACAATTTCTGCTAACGGTGTCGATGGCACATTCTATGGCGCTGGTAAGACATACGAAGAATTCTTAGGTGCAGATCAAACAGTTTTCGTGGATGTCCTCTTTGGTGAATTCACACTTGCTGAAGGCACAAATGTCATCACCATTAAAACAGACAATGGTAGTTACAGACTTTCTCTCAATGCCGCTGGTAACATCACACTTGCTGCAAAAGCCTAATAAACAAAATTAACTTAGTTAAGAGTCGGATTTATCCGGCTCTTTTCTTTTTGCCTTTCACATACCTATACGCCACATATTCGCACGATAGTCATACGGGTAAAACGCGCAATAAAATATAAATATAAGTGAAGAAACAAAAAAGTATTTCGAATCGAATATTTTTGATTGTTTTTTATTCGCATGCATATGCGGGAAAGGAAAATAATATGGCAAAGCCAAAACTATGGTTAGGTCTTTCAGCAACCAGTGTGGCATTATTGGTCCTCACATTAGCGGGCTTAAAGATTACCACAGATAAAGCTGGTATTATTAACGATGCTTTAGGACTTAACCAAACAAAGATCAACTCCGTCGACAGTGATGAAGTTGAAGGTTCTGCTTATGCGGATGCCAATGGTAACTTAACAGACGCAGGCTGTAAGCAAATGATTGCTGATGCTTACAAATTCTGTGAAGAAACCGTTGAACAAGGTTCTGTTCTTTTCAAAAACTCTGACAAGAATGGTAATCCAGTCCTTCCATTAGCAGAAAATGAGAGAAGCGTTACTTTATTTGGCCGTGGTAGTAGAAACCTATTCATGCGTTCAGGTGCCGGTGGTGCTGCTCCAAACCCAAGCTTGGTCGTTAGACTTGATAGAGCTTTTAAAGATGCGGGCTTCAAAGTTAACGAAAAGGTATTCAAAAAATACAGCAAACTTTCTCAAAGCAATATGACATCCCCAGGCACAAATGTTGAAGATTCCGTCAGCATTTATAACGATGTCAAAGATACTTTTGATGAATATAGCGATGCCGCTATCGTCACATTCGTTCGTATTGGTACAGAAAATACCGACCCAGGTAATGGTCAACTTGATCTCAAACAAAACGAAAAAGATTTGTTAACAATGATCAAGGACTCTGGCAAATTCAGAAAGACAATTGTCCTCATTAACTCACCATTACCAATGTCAATGGACTGGGCTGATAAAGCCGAATACGGTGTTGATGCTATCGTTTATGTCGGTGTTCCTGGCTATTACGGCGCTGGTGGTATTCCACACGTCTTAACAGGTAAAGATGCCGATGGTAAAGTTGTTAACCCATCCGGTCACGCTGTTGATACATTTGCAGCCTCTGCAGGTTCATCCCCAGCCTATGTTAACTTCGGTCAACAATCCATCGCCGTTTATGAAGAAGGCGTCTATGTTGGTTACAAATACTATGAAACCAGATATGAAGACGCAGTCTTAGGTCAAGGCAACGCTACTGGTTCTAAAGGTGCTGGTACTGGCAAATCAAGCTGGAACTATGCAGAACAAATGGGTTATCCATTCGGCTTCGGCTTATCCTATACAGAATTCGAACAAAAGATCGTCAGTTCAGCATATAACGCCGAAACAGACTCTTACGATTTCCAAGTCGAAGTGAAAAACGTTGGTGATATGGATGGCAAAGCATCTGTGCAATTATATGTCCAACAACCATACACCCAATTTGATAAAGACAATGGTTTAGGTAGACCATCCATTGCCTTAATGGCTTATAACAAAGTCGATGTTAAGAAAGGCGAAACAGTCACAGTCCCAATCTCTGCTGAACGCTATTTCTTAACAACATATGACTATGTCAATGAGTACGAAACCACAGTTTCAGGTAGAAGTGGCAACGTCAAAGGTAGATATATCTTAGAAGGCGGCGACTACTACTTCGCAGTTGGTAATGGTGCTCACGAAGCATTAAATAATGTTATTCATGTGAAGAGCCCATCTGCATCCTTAGTGGATCACAATGGTGTTGCTTATGCTGGTAATGATGATGCAGTCGCAAAAATCACTATCGAAGAAGATAAGACAACATACGCTAAATCACATTACACAGACGATGTTGAAGTTAAGAATCAATTCGATGATGCTGACTACAACTACGTTGCTAAGAAAAATAACAAAACTCAAATCACATATCTTGATAGACAAGATTGGCAAGGTACATGGCCAACACAAATCACAAGTAACCCAGCTTCCTCTACTGATAGTAATATGAGAAATTACTATTCAACAGGTAATAATGATAAAGGTTACAAAGCTGCTGATGGTGTTGAATACAACGTTCCATTCATTGATCCAGAAACAGAAGAAAAATCTGTCATTAGATTCAGTGAAATGAACAAAGTCCCATTAGAAGGCGAAGTCACAAACCCAGAAAGCAGATTCTTCGGTGAAGAAGGTGCTGATGTTTGGGATAAATTCATCAAACAAATGAACCTCAACGACTTAGCTATTTCTATTAGTGATAACCGTGGTATCTTAGACGTCGAAAAAGTTAAGAAAAAAGGTAACTCCGTCGCCGAAGGTCCAGAAGGTTTATTAAGTAGATACCAATACTACGATAAGAGATGGGCAACTGGTTTCCCAACTGGTCCATCCTACACAGGTACATGGGATCACGCTATGCAAGCCAAGTTCGGCGAATTCTATGGTGAAGACGCATTATTCTGCGGTGTCGCCTGCGTTAACGCTCCTGGCTGTAACATTAATAGAACTCCATATGGTTCCCGTGCTTCTGAATATATGTCTGAAGACGGTATCCTCAACTACAATACTGCTGCCAATATCGTTGGTGCTGCGAGAAAGAAAGGCTTAATCATGAACATTAAGCACTGCTTCTTAAACAACCAAGAAACAGGCAGACAAAAAATCCACACATACTGTCACGAACAAGCTATTAGAGAAATTTACTTAAGACCATTCGAAGGTGCATTAACCAAAGGTAGAGGCTTAGGTATCATGACCTCTTATAACAGAATCGGTGCTAGATATGCCGCATGTCACGAACCATTAATGGCCAACGTCATGAGAGGCGAATGGAAATATCGTGGTCAAATCATCGATGACGCTTTAACAGGCAGTAATGAAGACCAATACAGTAATGGTCCTGCTATGCTCCACTGTGGTACAGACTTATTCTGTTTAGACGGTGGTCGTGGTAACGACTTAAAGGGTTACATTACAAGTAACGATGACTTAACACTCTTAAAAGATATGCAACGTGCTAATAAGTACATTATGTACTCCATTAGTAGATCCATGATGGGTGGTATCGAATTCACTGAATTCGGTAAGAAACCATGGCAAAAGGCTGTCGATGGTGCTGTCATCGGTATGGCAGTTGTCACCGCTGCATTAGTTGGTGTTTATGTCTTCTTTGAAGTCACATCCAAAATGAAATCCACCAAGGCAAAGCAAGAAGCTGAAACCTCTGGTGAAGCAGAATAAGGAGGATGTAGTTATGTTTTTTAAGAAATTAATTGAAAACAAATCCATTGGTTACTTTATGGCCATTGGTGTTGCCGCTCTCGCATTAATTACAGCCATCTTCTTTATTGCCACTCAAGAAGGCAATATGGGTAACTACGCCGCAGGCGTTGGCCCAGAAACAATTGGTGTCTTCTTATTAGCAGGCTTTGTTGTTGAATTAGTGGCTTTATTGCTCCCACAATATAGATTCATCCACGTCGTCGCTTTAGTGATGTACGGCCTTGCTTTCTATAAAGAAACAATTCTCATTCCAGACTTCATCGCTGGTAAGATCAACAACGTTGAATATAACGGTGGTAGTTTCGGTCTCAATATGGCTTACTTCGTCTTATTACTCATCATTGTTGTCGTATCTGTTGTCGTTGCCTTCTTAGGCTTCTACAAAGATGAAGAACAAGCGAAAAAGGAAATGTCCATTGGTGACAAACCACAAATCATCAAAGTCGGTACTGGTGCTGTTATCGCATTAGCCGCCGTCTTAGTTGGTTGCCTTGTCTCCAAAAACATCGTTGATAGCAGTGCTGCTAACACAGACCCATTAATCACAAAGTCTGTCAGAAGAGCCGCTAAAGACGTTGATTATTCCTACGACCCAAGCGGAATTATCTACAAAGAAATCGAAAAAGTTGACGATGCTTATCCATATGACTACGATGCCATTAAGAATTATCCAACCAATGGTGATAAGCCATATGAAGATGCCGAATTAGTCTATCGTTTCGAGGGTGCTTATGCTGAAGGTTACCAAGGTGACTATTCACAAACATATGCTTACTTATACCTCTGGGATAATGGTACATTCACTGGTGAAGCTGGTACCACAAACCAAGGTAAGATTAGAGGCTATTGGTTCAACTCTTCATTAGCAGAAGGTACAGACGCTAAGGGTAGAGATATCAGAGACTGCTTATGCATGGTTTCTAACGTCAATAGATATGAATCCATCATCTGCCAAAAAGTTACTGGTTTCTATCAATGGCAAGCCTACCTCTACTTACGTATGAGCTGGAACGGTGACCGTTCAATTATCGTTAGTGGTTACGAATACTATCCAAACTGCGCAATCGTTATCGATACCAACGGTACAGAAACAAAGACCAATGCTGGAGCAGATTTCGATCTCTCCTTCTGGCAAGCAAAACGTGTTGTTACTAACCTTACTTACACAGCAGTCTTTATTCCAACCGAAGTCGATTGGTATATCGATGATGGTAAAGATTATGACCTCGAAACAGGTGATAAACCATTTACCACAGAAAGTTTGAAAGAAGGCAATAGCACAATCGGTGTAGTTTATGTCACTGATGAAGGCCGTATCTCCGTTGAATACGTCGATGGCGATAAGAACAGAGGTATTGCTCAAGTTACTGCTAACTTCAACAATCCTGGCAAGCACAACGTTGTTGCACGTTGGACAAAGATTGTCGAAAAGAAAGACGAAAACAACCAAACATATAAAGAATTTGAATTTGACTACAAGGCTTCCGTCCAAGTTAAAGTTGGTGAAGCTTTACCAGAAGAAGAATAATTCTTTACAAACATTTAAGAAATTAGGTGACACTCTCGGGTGCCACCTTTTCTTTTTTGACAATTATGTGATTTGTAAAAAATGCCAAAATTGCGTTTAAAACGGTTATGAACAAAAAACTTTTTCTTTCTCAAAAATAGCTAAACATAAAATTGTCCATAAAAAATACATTACATGTATTAGTAAAAAAGAACATAATTGTGGGAATTAAATAGCATAGTTGTCATTTAGATAATCTTGTGATAATCTTTCTCTTGGACACATAGATAGGAGCATATAAATGAAGCAATTAGACATTGAACTTATTCGCTACGAAAAGTTGAAACACGTCAAATTTTTAGTTAATCGCATCCAACATCGTCAAGAACATATCCATAACGAATTCGAATTTTTCGTCGTCTTAAGAGGCGAAGGTATCGCTAAGATCAAGAGCCATACCTATAACATCAAAGAAGGCGACGTTTATCTCATCAACTCTGGTGAGGTTCACTCTTACGCTCGTAACCCTGTTAGTAATATCGTCTTAGATAAGAACAAAGACAGCGCGCCACTCTTCTTGTTCGCGCAAATTTCAAATCACTGTTTAAGAGAGTATTTCCCACAAATTAGAACAACGATCTTTAATTCATGCAATCTCGCTGATTACTTATCGCCAGAACAAACTAAAGAAGTGGTGAAGTTACTCGTTGAATCCGCAAAGCTATATTTCGTTGAAGAGGATTATTACCCATTACGTATCCTTTCTAATATTTCACGCGTACTCACATTATGTTATGAGAGAGTGCCTTATGAAATTATTTCTGAAGCACAAAAGAATAACTTAAAACAAAAGAACTTAAGAATTGAAAGAATCATCTCTTATATCGATGCAAACTTTGAAACACAAATTAGACTTCAAGATCTTGCTGAACAAGAGAATCTTTCTCCAACCCATTTCTCTCACTTATTCACATCCCTCTTTGGTGTGACGTTCCAAGACTACGTCAACATCAAGAGAATGGAACAATGCATTAGATTAATGCCAAATAAAGAAAAGACTCTTTTAGAAATCTCTTATGAGTCTGGTTTCTCCGATCCAAAATATATGAATCGTATGTTTATCAAACACTATGGCTATACTCCAAAAGAATATCGCCGTAGAATAGGCGCGGAACAAGTGGAAATCAAACAAGTTATCCACGAAACAGAAACAATTTACAATGTGTCTGACTCTGTCAATTCCTTGACTGATTTTGAGAAAAGACATCGCTAGTTCATAACATTGTCATCCATAAAAAGCATAATGGTATATGTTTTTATTTTAGAAAAATAAGACAATACCATCGTAAATATCAATTTACAAATTTCCTTCTCACCTCCAAGTATATCTTGGATAATCGCAAAATAATCTCCTTTTAAAAGCGATTATGAAAAAACTTCTGTTAGTTGGGCAGAAGTTTTTCTTTTATAAACAAACTTTTCTATATAAAATATAAGCCCATGGGGTCGTATTGGTTTCGACCGGGAATGGTTAGGCTCTAACTGCAGTCGAGTGATGACGTTATCATCAAAACAAAAATAACTGACAACAGTTATATGAGAGCTCCTAGAGCTCAACAACTCTGCTTAGCTTAATTTAAGCTTCCGACATAGGATCCGACGCTAGGCGCCGGGCAGAGCATCCCTCAAGGTTTTATCCTTTCACGCTTGAGACGGGTGTCATACCAAAAGGATAGGTAAGAGGAGTGGACTTGTTACCATTACCGAAATTCAGTAAGTCTCGCACGTCCTAGTGAGTCGATATACGAAAGCGTGTTAAATCTTAATATCGTCTAAACTGTAGACGTTATTGAAGAGCCTTCTCGGGACAGGAGTTCAATTCTCCTCGGCTCCACCAAACCGCTGAAACTTCCCCCAAAATTTTGCCCAAATCAGGGTAAAATGGAAGGGGGTTTTCTTTTTGCCTTTCATTTGATATTAATAAGACAATATTGCTAACTGTTTGCTATTTATAATAAATAGAGAATAAAATGAAAATGCATATAATTACATAAAGGAGTGCTTATGGAAAACAAAGTTTTCAGAGGCCACCTGATTCGTAAAATAGCAATAAGCGGTGCTTTTGCAGTGCTAACGATTGGCGCGATTGTCGCAATCAGCATTGTCAACGCCAAAGTTATTGCGCCAAACGAAGGTTTTATTAATGCTCGTTTGGTCAATGTCGAAACAGGTAATGCCAAAAACAATATGGGCGATCGTTTAGCGATCGAAATTGAACAAGAAGGTATTGTTCTAGCCAAGAATGATGATAAATGTCTTCCACTTCAAAAGAGTGTCGATCACATAAACGTGTTTGGCTATCATGTCGTGGAATGGATTCATGGTGGTTCTGGTTCCGGAACAGTACATCCAGGATCTTCACAAAAATTTTGGGGCCTTTTAGATGCTCTTGATGATAGAGGTATCTCTTATAACAAGGATGTCATTAACTATTACAATAACTGGGCAACACCTACAGCTAGAGGGCGAGACTCTGAATCTTATGGTTCAGAACACAATATAGTCTATCGTTTAACAAACCCAAGCCTATCTAACGATAGCGATTATAAAGAAGTTTACGATAAGGCATTAGAAGATGGTACCGATACCGCAATCGTTTGTCTTGGTCGTTGGGGCGGCGAACATTTAGACCCACCACACGAACAAACACATAATTACAAATCAAAGAAGAAAATCAATACAGAGCGTGGCTATCTCCAACTCACCGAAGAAGAG
>JAEEGJ010028772.1_pt1 | contig 11022 bp, 10 predicted proteins | sample 8958761 | NCBI WGS metagenome assembly JAEEGJ01 (sample SAMN16246546, study PRJNA631951) | gut metagenome | biome: gut microbiome; feature: rumen; material: RS-attached | host: Bos | place: Iran: Karaj | collected 2018-10
AGAGAAAGTGACCTTCGACGAGGCCAAACAGGAGATTCTCGCCGGCGGGAAGCCCTTCAAACCTTTCAAGTACATCTAATCCTTGCAATACAGGAAAGACAGACACGGGGACGCACTCTCCATCCTCGGGTATGGCTGCATGCGTTTCAGCCGTAAGGGAGCTGGCGTTGATGTCGACAAGACCGAGCGGGAACTGATGGCCGCCTACCGCTCGGGAGTGAACTACTTCGACACCGCTTATATATACCCGGGCAGCGAAGCGGCTCTGGGTGAGATTCTAGAGCGCAACGGGATCCGGGACAAGGTTAATATCGCGACCAAACTGCCTCAGTACCTTGTCCGGAACCTGTCCTCACTGGACAAGTTCTTCGGTGAGGAACTGTCCCGCCTGCGGACGGATCGCATCGATTACTATCTGATGCACCACTTGACTGACATCGCTCAGTGGGAACGGCTTAAGACTGTAGGTATATTGGACTGGATCGAGGCGAAGAAATCCTCAGGCGCCATCAGGAATATCGGTTTTTCCTACCACGGGAATACTGATAACTTCCTGAAGATCCTCGCCGACTATGACTGGGATTTCTGCCAGATCCAGTACAACTACGTGGATGAGACGTCTCAGGCAGGAGTGGCAGGTCTGAAGGCAGCGGCTGCCCGAGGTATCCCAGTAGTGATCATGGAACCGCTGAGAGGCGGGAAACTCGTGACCAAGCTTCCCGAGGAAGCCAAGAGGCTGATCGCCAGGCATCCAAGAAAATGGAGCCCGGCGGATTGGGGACTGCGCTGGTTGTGGAATCAGCCGGAGGTGACAGTGGTGCTCTCCGGGATGAATTCTTTAGAGATGGTGGAAGAAAACACCCGAACCGCATCCGATGCGGTCGAGGGAGCGTTCACTGAGGATGACAGAGCTTTCCTCCAAAAAATACTGACTATAATCCGCGCGAAGGAGAAAGTAGGATGCACAGGCTGCAGGTATTGTATGCCTTGCCCTAAAGGAGTGGATATTCCTGGCATATTCACAAGCTACAATATGATGTACACGGAGTCGAAGGTATCCGGATGGACTCATTATTTCCAAGCTGTCGCCCTATCGGCAGAGCCGTCATTCGCATCCCAGTGCATCAAGTGCGGCAAATGCGAACAGCATTGTCCTCAAGGCATTCCCATCAGAGAGAAACTCCGAGAAGCGGAGCGGGCGCTACTTCCATGGTACATAAAACCCTTGGTCAAGTTAGGCCGGAAGTTCTTCCTTCATAAATAATCATCATCACTGAAGCAAGTCTTCTTACCTCCTTTCATAAAGGACTGAAAAGGTCCAGTGGAATTCTAAAGCATTTTTCTCCTTCCACAGGAATGAAATTGGGAGAAAAACTATATCTTTGAATTTATATACCAAAGGTATGGAAGCAAGAAGACTATTACTGGGCGATGAGGCCGTGGCCCTCGCCGCTATTGACAGCGGGCTCTCCGGGGTCTATGCTTACCCCGGAACGCCATCCACTGAAATAACCGAATTCATTCAGAAAGACCCCACCGCCAGGGAACGCGGAGTCCATAGTCGTTGGTGCACCAACGAAAAAACGGCCATGGAAGCCGCTCTGGGTATGTCATATGCCGGAAAAAGGGCCTTGGTATGCATGAAGCATGTGGGAATGAACGTATGTGCCGATCCTTTTATAAATAGTGCGGTGACAGGAGTCAATGGCGGACGCATAGTATTGGCAGCCGACGACCCGTCGATGCATTCCTCCCAGAACGAACAGGATTCCCGATTCTATGGCAACTTCGCCATGATCCCGATGTTCGAACCTTCCAACCAGCAGGAAGCATATGACATGGTCGGCCATGCTTTCAACCTGTCCGAGGAGGCGCGCGTTCCGGTCATGATGCGTATGGTCACTCGTCTGGCCCATTCCCGCGCTGAAGTGAGACGCGGCGCCCTGCGGGAGGAAAACAGGCTTGATCCCTCTGATGACCGTGGATGGATCCTGTTGCCGGCCATCGCCAGGAGGCAGTATCTCAAGCTCATTGACAAACAGATCCCGATGCTCAGCGAAAGCGGATCCTCACCTTTCAACACCTTGGTCCTGACAGGAAAAAGAGGAACAGGTATCATTGCTTGTGGCATAGCATACAATTATGTGAAAGAGGCTGATCCAGAGGTCAGCGGCATCCTCAAACTCTCTCACTATCCGCTTCCGGCGGAGAAAATCCAGGCCCTCGCTGCCGCAAGCGATAAGATCCTGGTCATCGAGGATGGGCAGCCGTTTGTTGAACACGAGGTCAAGGCCATCCTGGGAGCCGGTTATCCCGTGGAAGGGAGACTGACAGGATCTCTTCCACGTACCGGGGAACTGACTCCTGACAGCGTTGGAATGGCCGTCGGGAAACCGACCTTCCGCCATTTCCCAGATGCGCTGAACATGGCGCCCCGTCCCCCTCAGCTTTGCCCTGGATGCGGACACAGGGATGTTTACACAGCTCTCAACGAGGTGATCGCTGATTATCCGGAGGCACGGGTATTTGGAGATATAGGCTGCTACACACTTGGAGCCCTTCCTCCATTCCGAACCCTTTCCAGCTGCGTTGACATGGGTGCGTCCATCACCATGGCCAAAGGCGCGGCAGATGCTGGAGTCTATCCGGCAATCGCCGTCATCGGCGACTCCACATTCACCCACAGCGGCATGACAGGCCTGCTGGATGCCGTGAACGAAAACGCCGACATAACCATACTCATTTCCGACAACCTTACCACTGCTATGACCGGAGGACAGGACTCCGCCGGCACCAGCAAGTACGAAGGTATATGCCTGGGCCTCGGAGTGAACCCGTCACATGTTAAGGTTGTGGTCCCGTTGCCTGCAAAGATCGCGGAAATAAAGGAGACTATCCGCCAGGAAATCGCCTACCATGGCGTTTCCGTCATAATAGCGCGACGTGAATGCATCCAGTCTCTGAAAAGGCACAATGCGAAGAAATCATGAAAAAAGACATCATACTCTGCGGCGTGGGAGGACAGGGTATCCTCTCAATCGCGACCGTCATAGGGGAAGCTGCCACCGCATCCGGCTTGCATCTAAAACAAGCTGAAGTCCATGGGATGAGCCAGAGGGGCGGTGATGTGGAAAGCGACCTGCGCCTGTCCACGGAACCGGTGAACAGTGACCTGATTGCCAGCGGAACGGCGGACATCATCCTCTCGATGGAACCGATGGAAGCTTTGCGGTACCTCAAATATCTGACCCCGGACGGAGCCGTCATCACTGCATCTGAGCCCTTGGTTAACATCCCGGATTATCCTGACCATGAAGCACTTCTCTCCGAGATTCAGGCCCTGCCCAACGTCACCATGTGTGACATTGGCTCCCTCGCGCTAGAAAGCGGAAATGCCAGGAGCGCCAACATGGTCCTCTTAGGTATGGCCGCATCCCGCATCGGACTCGTGTCACCTGATGGACTTCGTGAAGCGATAGCAAGGGTCTTCTCAGCAAAAGGTGAAAAAGTAGTGGAGGCCAACCTGGCGGCATTCGACCTGGGAATGGCCGCGGCAGAAAGGAGGACAGCATGAAAGTTTTCACTGAAGAAGCCGTAGCGCTGGCCTGCCGTGAGCGCGCCGTCACCGACCTTTCCCATGCCACTATCGGGGAGGTTCTTCTTGTCTCCCAGTTCCTTGAGGAGGAGACGGGAATCCCTTTCATCAGGATGGACCAGGGATCTCCGGGTCTTCCTGCGAACCGTTACGGGATAGAGGCTGAAAAGAAGGCTCTCGACAAAGGGGTCGGAAGCCAGTATCCTGCAGCCGCAGGTGTCCCGGAGCTCAAGCAGGCAGCCAGCGAATTCATCAAGGCATTCATCGATGTGGACATTCCCCCCCTAAACTGTGTGCCCACAACCGGCTCAGTGGCAGCTTCTTTCGCGAGTTTCATCGCCTGCACGCAACGCATACCAGGAAAAGACAAGGTCATATTCATTGATCCCGGATTCCCCATCCAGAAATCGCAGCTCAGAGTCCTGGGCATTCAGTGGAAACAGTTCGACATCTACTCGCATCGAGGTGCCGGACCGTTGAAGCGGAAACTCGAAGAGATGATGAAAGACGGAGACGTCGCCGCAATCATCTACTCCAATCCCAACAATCCGGCATGGATCTCTCTCGAAGATGAGGAACTTCGCGTCATCGGTGAAGCCGCCACACGCTGGGACGCTATCGTGCTGGAAGACCTGGCCTACTTCGGAATGGATTACCGCCACGATTTCGGCCACCCGTACACGCCTCCGTACATAAGGACAGTAGCCCGCTACACCGACCGTTATATCCTCATGCTTTCCTCCTCCAAGATTTTCAGCTACGCCGGGCAGAGGATAGCGCTTTGCTGCATCAGCGACACACTGTTCCACACCTTTTATCCGGCACTGGCAGCGCGTTACCAGGATGCGGGATTATTCGGGCAGACCCTGACAGCATCGATACTGTACATGATAACCAGCGGATGCACCGCAACCACACAATACGGATATGCCGAAATGCTCCGCCGCTCCGTGGACGGAACGATCAATTTTGTGGAAGACACCCGCGAATATGAGCGCAGGGCCAGAAGGATGAAAGACATATTCTGCAGGCACGGCTTCCGTATCGTATACGACATGGACGTGACAGAATCGATCGGAGACGGCTTCTTCTTTACCATCGGTTACGGTGACATGACCGGAGAACAATTGGTGGTAGAACTCATGTATTACGGAATCAGCAGCATTTCACTCGGAACCACGGGCAGCCTTCAGAACGGAGTGCGAGCCTGCGTGAGCAGGATGAGGGAAGAGCTTTTCCCTGTCCTGGAGGAACGTGTGAAAGCATTTAATAAAGACCATTCCAACCTATGATTTGGAACGAGCACAAAGAAACCATGTCGCGCGATCAGTTGAGCGCGATGCAGGGACATCGTCTCCATAAGATGGTGGATTATGTCTACCACAATGTCCCCTTCTACCGGAAGAAGCTTCAGGAGATGGACCTCATCCCTGACGATATCCGAACTATTGAGGATATCGTGAAACTTCCCTTCACTACGAAGCAAGATCTGAGGGACAATTACCCATATGGCCTCCAGGCAGCCCCTAAGAGTGAAATCATCCGCATCCATGCCTCATCAGGAACAACCGGGAATCCCACCATCGTGGGTTACACCCGCCGCGATATCGAGATCTGGGCGGAATGCATGGCCCGCTGCCTGACGGCATATGGCATGACACGTGACGACACATTCTCAGTGTCATATGGTTACGGGCTGTTCACCGGAGGTCTAGGTGCCCATTACGGAGTGGAGAAAGTGGGAGGTGCTGTTGTGCCTGCATCCACAGGAAACACTGAGAAGCACATCCGACTCATCCGGGACCTGGGCATCGATGGCATCGCCTGCACCCCGTCATATGCATTGCATCTGGCTGAGGTCATGGAGAAACTGAACATCGACAAGAAAGAAATCCGCCTGAGGATTGGAGCGTTCGGCGCAGAGCCATGGACCGAGAACATGCGTCAGGAAATCGAAAGCAGGTTGGGGCTGAAAGGCTACAACCTCTATGGTCTGAGCGAAATCATGGGACCCTGCGTCAGCTTCGAATGTGAATGCCAGCACGGCTCACATATCAATGAAGACCATTTCTTCCCGGAAATCATCAATCCGCAGACGCTGGAGCCCCTTGGACGGGGTCAGCATGGAGAACTCGTTTTCACCACCCTCACAAAACAGGGCATGCCTCTGCTGCGCTACCGCACAAGGGACCTCTGCAGTCTGCTCGAAGGAGATGACTGCCCCTGCGGCCGCACACTAGTGAGGATGAGTCCCGTCATGGGCAGAAGCGATGACATGCTCATCATCCGTGGTATCAACGTGTTCCCTTCCCAGGTCGAGAGTGTCATCCTGGACATTCCGGAATGCGCACCCCGGTATCTGCTGGTTGTGGACAGGGTGGACAATCTGGACACGCTCACAGTCCAGGTGGAGATGCGACCCGAGTATTTCTCCGGAGCCGACACCATCGATGCCATTACCGGACTTGCGAAGAAGGTGGCTCACAGGCTCCGCAGTGTCCTGAGCATAAACGCTCTAGTGCAGATCCGCCAGCCGGGCTCCCTGGAACGCAGCGTAGGCAAGGGCAAATATGTAATAGACAACCGAGTACTAAAATAATATGGCTTACAGTAACTATTTCAATCCTGAAGAAACCCTTGACCGTGAAGGTATCGAAAGGCTGCAGACAGAGCGTCTGCGCGGCACGGTGGCTCATTGCATGGGCTCCGAATTCTACAGGAAACGCTTCAGTGACATAGGGTTGTCTCCCGAAGACATCAAGACGCTGGACGACCTGCAGAAGATACCCTTCACCACCAAGCAGGACCTGAGAGACACCTATCCTTTCGGTATAGCCTCAATCCCTCTTTCAAAGTGCACCCGACTGCATTCTTCGAGCGGGACGACCGGAAACCCTACAGTAATCCTGCACTCGCGGAAAGATCTGGAGCAGTGGGCCAATGCCGTGGCCAGGTGCCTCTGGATGGTGGGATGCAGGCCTGAGGACGTGTTCCAGAATACCTCAGGCTACGGGATGTTCACCGGAGGACTCGGTTTCCAATACGGAGCCGAGCTTCTAGGGATGCTTACAGTTCCTGCCGCGGCCGGAAACACCCTCCGCCAGATCAAATTCTTCACCGACTTCGGGACCACCGTAGTACACGCCATCCCGTCTTATGCCTCACGCCTCTATGAGGTGATGTGCGAAAGAGGCGTGGATCCTCGCCGGGATACAAAACTGCGCACACTCGTCATCGGAGCCGAGCCCCACAGCGAAGAGACACGCAGACGCATCGAGAATATGCTCGGGGTGAAGGCCTACAATTCCTTCGGCATGTCAGAGATGTGCGGCCCGGGCGTAGCCTTTGAATGTCCTGAGCAGAACGGAATGCATATCTGGGAGGACTACTACATAGTAGAGATCATCGATCCTGTAACCTTGAAGCCTGTTCCGGAAGGAGAGGTGGGAGAACTGGTACTTACCACGATCAATCGGGAAGCCATGCCCCTGCTCCGCTACAGGACCAGGGATCTGACACGCATACTGCCAGGCGAATGTCCCTGCGGAAGACACCACAAGCGCATCGACCGCATTAAAGGCCGCAGCGACGACATGATCATCCTCAAGGGAGTCAACATCTTCCCTATTCAGGTGGAACAGGTGCTCGTGCAGTTCAAGGAACTGGCTTCCGATTACCTCATTACCCTGGACACCGTGGACGGGAGTGATTTCATGACCGTTGAAGTAGAGCTTACAGACCGTAATATCGATGATTACGCCGCCCTGCAGACACTTGAAAGGAACATCACCAGAATGCTCAGGGACGAGATACTGGTAACCCCGAAGGTGAAACTCCTCCCTAAAGGCAGCATCCCACAGAGTGAGGGTAAAGCCGTGAGGGTCAAAGACAACAGGAAACAATATCAATAACCTATAATATCATGACCATACATCAACTTTCCATTTTCATAGAGAACAAGGCCGGGACCCTTGTTGTCATACTCCGGCAACTGAAAGAGGCTGGAATCCAGCTGATAGCTTCGACCATCTCCGATACGGTTGACTATGGGATATGCCGAATCATATGCAGCGAGCCCGTCAAGGCATACGAGACCCTGAGGAATGCCGGAGTGGCCGTTTCCCTCTGCGAGGTCATAGCCGTCGCTCTCGATGACGAGCCTGGTCGCGCTGCCGACGCCATCGGCATACTCTCGGAAGAAGGCATAAGCATCGCCTACCTGTACTCTTTCCTGCTGGGAGGAAAAGGCGTACTGGTGTTCCGCACTGACAATAATGAACGCGCCCTGGAGGCGCTCCAGTGCGGAAACATGGATATAATTCGAGAAAAGGACCTCTCGAAACTGGCTATTTGATAATCCGCTTTATGGGATGACCGACCCATGAAGCAATGCGGAGAACTCCTCGGAGCGTGATTCAAGCAACCCGTGCGTGGCGTTTTTCATAACGAGCAACTCCTTCTTCGGGGCATTCACCTTTGAGAAATATTCACATGCCAATTCGAAGTTGGTCTGATAGTCCATGTCGCCGTCGATGTTATAGTAAGGCATCGAATAGTTATATCTGCCCAGAAGAGACATCTCCCTAAAACCTCCTAATTTCAGAAAAGACATGTATGGAATGAATGCATCTTCCCCATGTCTCATGTAATCCAGTAATTCTTTGATGGAATAATTGGGATTGCACAGCACGGTCATGAACATATTGTAATCCCGGCCGTCCTTCATCATGCCAAATCCGTATCGGTCCAAGATTCTGTTCCTGAGCAGGAAGTCATCCTCCCCCTGTTCCCTACTCCTCGCCCACTTATCGACCATCTTGCGGCCTTCCGGATCATTATCCGACCATGACAGGGCTGCCTTGTACAGACGATGTTCATTTTCGTCCCAGTCGATGAACTGTCCCGTTCCGATGAATGCATCATAGTACTCTGGGTAAGCAAGTGCCATGTTAGCCCCGAAGTACGAGCCCCAGGAGTGTCCTAGCAAGGTTATTCTATCGACATGTAGAAAGTCACGAATGTATTCCGTCATAACCTTGCCGTCGCTCATCATGATATCAGCGGTGATGGTTTCCGGGTGAGATATGTCATAGCTCTTTCCACATCCGCGCTGGTCCCAGGTGACGACGGTATAGACATCGCTCCACTCCCGGGTGAAAGCATAGTCAAAAAGACTCGTCGGACTGCCAGGTCCGCCGTGCAGATAGAGCAGGACGGGATTGTTCCTGTCCTGTCCGTAGATATTGATCCACTGCCTCGAACCGTTGACATCAACATACATCGATGTATTGACGCCCCCCTCGGGTATGCGTTTGTTTATGCCCCTGCCGACCCACCGGATGATGAAGAGGACCGCAAGGAATGACAGAACCATGACTCCCACCCATTTCAAGGCGAGGATAATCCAACTTGTTCTCCGGTGCATCGTTTTCATGATAGCGAATATAGTAGAACGAGTTGACCCGTATTCCCACCACTATTCTTCCTGACCATTCACAACATTATCAAAGTCAGGTCCCTTGACATAATTGCTTTGTTTAAGATTAATAGGGATCTTCTTCAATAAGCCACGTTCGACCAAATGTACCATATCTTTATTGACCGTCGGTTTACTTACGCCAAACTTAGCGACCAAATCATTTATTGCTATTACCATGGTCGGGTTATCTCTAAACATAGACAATATCGTTGCCTGCCTATGATTGATTCCACCAATGGAAAGAATGCTGTAAGAACGTTGTTTTTGAGCGATCTTGGTTTCGATATAGTTTTTTAGTTCCTCGAAAGCAAGTTTTAACACGCGAAGGTTATACATAATAAAATAACCAATATCATTCCCGTCATGTTCGGCATATTCAAAAGCTCTCTCGTAGGAAACTTTACTTCTATATATAATTCGAGAGATAGAAAGATACTCCGTAAGCCAATAACCGCTTTTTAGCATATACCAATAGAATAATGCACGTGCGGTCCTGCCATTCCCATCGACAAATGGATGATAATACGCGACTAGGAAATGAATGGTCAAAGCTTTTATTATGGGGTGAAGAAAGTACTTTTCACCATTGTTTTCATTCGTATTTGCGAAGGCGCAAAGAGAATCGATAAACCCGGGGATTTCTCTATAATCCGGAGGGGTGTGAACCACTTCTCCACTAATGCTATCAGCCACTACAACATCATTATTTATCCTAAAACGACCAGCATCCTCTGCATTATCCAACGTGTTTGCAGTCATTATCTCATGAAGTCGCAGAATGATATCAACCGTTAGATCCGCTGTTTTATTCTCTGTAATATATCGTATCGCCGCATAATTATTATGAATCATTTGCTCTGCCCTGTTTCTTGGAGATTGATTTCTCCTCAACATATCTTTCGCGACTTTTCTTGTAGTAGAGGCCCCCTCAATCTGACTGGATGCAATCGCTTCTTCCATTATTGAAGAAGTAAGATACTTCTCCCTCCCTTCTTGCGGAATAATTGATTCCGTCCCCCAGAGGCCACCAAAATTCATGTCGAAATCGTGACACATTTCCTGCATATGGTTAGTCATAGGCACGCATATCCTATGGCTAGCCCATATAAAGGCATATAAACTCAGACGGGACAAGCGAACAATCCCCCACAACTCAAGCGGAGACACCCCTTCTACTTTACGATACTTGACATCATTCCAATAAAGGTATTTACGGTTAATCTCCAAGATCTCATCCATAATCTGTGGGTTATTCATTTTAGCCACAGCAGAATTCAACAATTCGGGAGTTAGAGTAGGAGGATTCTCTATCATCACATATTTATTTTCTACAAATATAGTAAAGTTTTGATAAGAAACTAACAAAAATTTACTATTTCTTCTAAAAACTATTCTTCTTACTTGAAGCGAAAGAGAACGAAAGCCCCAAATAATAGCCTAAAAAAGCCAGTATTATGTGATAGTTTAATATCTAAAAACAATACGGCAGGACTTTCGGGTCCTGCCGCTTAACTTGTTTAATTAACTATATTTCAGTTAGTTAATTAACTTAATATTCCTCTTCGTTAAAGAAGAAGTCCTCTTTGGTCGGGTAATCGGGCCAAATGTCCTCGATGGATTCGTAGATCTCACCGTCATCCTCGAGCTCGGTGAGGTTCTCGATAACCTCCTCAGGAGCGCCGGAACGGTTGGCATAGTCAATCAGTTCTTCCTTTGACGCCGGCCATGGAGCATCGTCCAGGCTGCTGGCAAGTTCAAGAGTCCAATACATATTCAAGTAATTAATTAATAATCAATAACTTACTAATAAAAATCGATGCGTAGCACCATATTTGCCGCAAAGATATGCAAAAAATCTAAACTATAATGATTTTTTGGCTAATTTTGCATAATTAGCGTAGTATTCAACAACTATACCACAGAAAATGGCTTTTGAGAAGATAGAGAA
>JAEEGJ010028774.1_pt1 | contig 11022 bp, 19 predicted proteins | sample 8958761 | NCBI WGS metagenome assembly JAEEGJ01 (sample SAMN16246546, study PRJNA631951) | gut metagenome | biome: gut microbiome; feature: rumen; material: RS-attached | host: Bos | place: Iran: Karaj | collected 2018-10
TTCACCCTCCCTACGCTTACCTTCTGTCATCTGCTTGTTCCCCTCATAGAAGTCCATCGACTCCCTTGTTTTTCTCAGTGCCTCCTGATAGGTCTCATAAAGCGTAACAAACGACTTGCCATAGAGTGCCTTACACATCTCATCGGTAGTGAGGAAACGCTCCAATTCTTTTTCAAAAGGCAGGAAGTTAGACTTCTGCTCTTTTTCCGCACACAGATATTCATTAATTGTAATATCATGCTGCTCATTTCCATCGAAGGTCATACCACGACGTGCATCCAGGGCATCCAACGATGACAAGCCAAAGACACGGCTGTTCATCAGCTCATAATCTATGCTGCCATCATTCTTGAGGAAACATATCTTTACGTCATCCTTCATTTTCTCCAAAGCCGTGTCACGTTCTGCCTGCGAAGCGATTAAATCAATGCGATTCATCACGAAGAAGACATTTCGCGGGCATCCAAGGAAGTGCTCTTCAAAATAGCTTCGGTCACGGTCATCATAGCCACGCTCACTGCACACGTAGATAATCGCCTGAGCCTGCTTAGCCATAGAGAGTGACAACTCAGTTGCTACAGCCTTATCCTCAAGCCCCGGACTGTCAATGATACACACACCGTTGTGCATCAACTCAAGCGAGCAGCGCATAATGGCATACTCAACAATGGCGAAACGTTCCACCTGACCAGTTTCTATGAACTCGCGGTTATCCTCATTAGTATAGCGGTACTCCTTGAAGAAGTCCTCCTGACTCATTTTCTCCACACAACCAACGACATGGTTGCCATCATCATCCATTGTGTCCTTGAAATGCACTTCTACGCTATCCTCGTCTTCACCGTATTGAATGAAGGTCAGAATAGCTGTGCTGGGCAGAGCTGATTCTGGAAGGATTCTCTTGCCAACCAATGCATTAATCAAAGTGCTCTTACCTGTCGTGAAAGCGCCCATCACCACCACGCGGAATATTCCATCGTGGATATCCTGTGCTTGTTTCATCAGAAGATTATGCTGAAGCGTAAGGCCCAAGCCCACCTCCTGACCGTCTACAGTTTTCTTCTCGCCAACTAATGTGGCTACTTGCTGAAGTGTACTAATTAGACACTCATTCTTGTAACTGTTGTATGCCATATTCATTCTTTGTTTGGTTTCTACAAAGACAAAGTTGGCGAAACTTAGTTACAACTATCACTTTGTAATCAAAAAGTGAGTAACAGTTATGGAAAACAGTTACTCAACTTATAAAGTCAAAAGAATGGTTCGACGAACTTCTAAGATATGAAAATTCCAATCTTCTACAAAACGCAGCCGCAACAGCATTATCAGTGATTTCTATTAATCTACAAACAAATCAGAGAATAAGTAATATGGCAACCGATTATGAGGTATCATTTCAGGTATCACAAAAGGATGTTCCTCAAGCAATGCACGGCCTACCGTGATGCGAACAACTGATCCGACAGACGCAACTACTGTTTCAGAACTATATGCAGCACTGCCAACGTCTGAAGAAGTTGAGTTGATAGTGTTGTTGTTTATTTTATCTATTTCCGTAGGTTTCATTGTCTCAACATTTTAATCCGTTATCAATCAGATATTAATTATAATCAAGTGGACTGCCTCGTCTCACAAACTCGTAAACAACGAGAGTTCGGCAAACCCTCGCTTGTTTTTAGTCATCATCGCTAAAAAGCCAAATTGCTCCTACGATAAGAGCGGCGGGAATGAGAATTGGAGCTGCTGCTGCAGCAGCTGTCCCTATTGCTGTTCCTGCTGCAGCTGAAGTGCTAGCTACGGATGCCAATGTGCTTCCTACCACAGGAATGCTGGATGCGGCCCCAACAGCGCTCATACTCGCAGAAGTGATGGCACCACCAACTGTTGATGCGCCAGCAGCAGTCAAAGCTGCTCCTGTTGCAGAGCCAGCAGTTGCACCTACTGCACCTGTTGCAACTGTACAGGCTGTCCTCACCATGTTAGGCCCAGGACGATAATTGTTCACCTTCTTCTCGATTTCGTCAAAAAAATCTGCCATAATTAATTTCTTTCTATAACTTGTTTCGCAGTTCAATAATTGTTGTTTACGTAGTTGCGGGCTTACTACTTTCAGTTAGGAAAGAACCTACTCCAAAGCCTATTCCCGCACCAATTAGTGCTCCAGCTCCTGCACCAGGGAGAGTCCCTGCCGGTCCAGCCACAAATGTTCCAATAGCACCGCCTTCCACAGCACCGCCAATAGCGCCGCCAATAGTAGCACCAATTTGAGTTCCATACTTTTCATTTACAGATCTGCCAATTACAGCACCTCCAAACGCTCCCATCGTGGTGATTGTTCCCAAGAATCCGCTCATTGTTTAATCTCCTATACTTTAGTGAATAAATGTTGTTTGATGGTGCAAAGATATGTAAGTTTTCTGTTAATAACAAAGTATTATCTCAATATGTTAAAACTTTGTAATAAAATCTAAGAATTTATATGCGGGCCTTTACCATCAGCTGAAAAAAATCAACGGATTACTGAATAACACAGATTAGCTTTACTTTCTTGTCAATCTGTCAACAATCAAGGGGGATATCATAGCGTTTTGTTAGAACATCCCGACCAGTAATTGCTTCTCATCACTTTAGTAATGTGCCGAAATCAACGAAAAATCAAACTACAGACATCTTCAAATCTCATTTTACAGTTACTTTGCCAAACTCTTTCAATCTCTTCTCTTAACAACTTCTCCTTCTTATTAAACTTAACATAAACAATATCTATGCATGGGAAGTCTACTATTACTTTGTTATTAGAGATTTTTATATGATAATTGGAGGGAATATCCTCTAATCTACCTAAAACGCGAGAAATGTCATTAGTAAGCCTGCCTTTCCCGTCATACAACTCTTTCTTTAGATGTCCCTTTATGAGATAATATATGGAATTAAACACTTTCTCTACATCCATTATCTGACCTGATTTCTTCCTTATTCTTTGCTCTAAAGGTACCCCTTTCCCAAATGTCGTAAATAAAATGACAAGTAAATATAAACACATCTGCTTGTTCCCTAATGGCACACACACCGTTCTCCTACCTTCAAAAATGAAACGGACTTGTTTACCTTCATCTTTAACGTCGCTGAAATCGAAAACAATCTTAGTTAGTTTCTCTGTATTTAAGACGTGAGACATAACAAAATTTAAGAATGTACGATCAAAGCCATGAAGCCTAAATGGCCTATCGTGCAGTTTCTCGTGCAGTTTCCTCTCTGGAATATGAAGATCCAAAGTGTATTCTTGATACTTTTCAAAAGCATTCCTAAGTGTTTCACCTACAGAACCCTCAATAGGAATAAGCATAAAATTAGACTTTGACATCCTCCTGTGTTTGATTTCTTTGTCATCCTTATCAGATCTTTGCTTTTCCTCTTCAATAATCGATGTGCCTATCTTAAGTAAAAATGACGGTTTTAACGAATTGTATATATTTGCTTTTTGCGAGAAAAAATCTTTTGCAAACTCGCTTGTGGTTATTTTATCAATATTATCGACAATTCTTTGAGCGTCCTGATCTTCATATCTGTGGAAAGGACTAACATAACGCATTAACGATTTCAATTTTTGCTGTTCACGTTTGCGTTTTAGATAGGCACATACCTTTGGTATGTAAACCAAACGTATTCCGACTAATTCCAATCGAGCTTTATACTCTTTATAATGCTCAGACATTTCTTTATATATAGACGTATTTTCATCAGAATTCTCCATATATATTATTTCAGACCGTGCAAATCGATAATCACTCTTTCTTATAGAAAATACTGTAGCATTTCCGTTTAGGGCATATTCTACGGCAAGTAACAACCAAGCTTCACTCAAAGAGCAATGCCCTTCTACTGTTGTATATTTCTTGTCTTTAGAATAGTATTTATTTACACCAGTTATCAAGTTCAAATCATTTATGAGATCATTAACTTCTTTTTTTTCATCCCAATCCTGAAGCGTCTTAAGTGCATCAGAGAAAGTTGTTTTATTTACATCAACTGCCCTGCTAGGATCATTTAAACCATATTTTTCGTTAAGCGCCCTTTCCATTATTTCAAGTTCACGGTCACTCACATACCCATCAGCACCAATAATGTCATATATCAATCTTGATGCAGCAACACAAAATTCCTTTTTCAACATATTTGTATAATTAGTAGGTTTCAAATTATCGTATACTCTCAATCCTCACTTCCTTCTCTATAAACCAATAACATATACCGTTCACCCTCAGCATAGCATATCATAGGAGGACATTGCCAAGGATCTGGTATATAATTACTGTATACAGAGAAATCACCCATTCCGACAAACTCCTTAAGCCATGCTTTTGCCACTTTTGCATTGTTGCAAACAAGATAATTGGTACATTTAATAGTTTCATTTTCTCCCGTCTCTTCATTTTTGCGAATGATATCGTGACACCTCTTTAATATATAAGGAGACGAGTCCGCTTTCTGATTTACACAATAATCATTCAGTTCTTCCACACCAGCAAATACTTGGCCATAAAAAGACAAAGCACAAGTATAAGGTAACTTCTTGATTCCGTTGATTGGTTTGTCTGTCACAACAAGCGAATGGATGTCTTCTATTCCCTCGGTCTCTATTCTTTCTTTCAAAAGACTTTGACCACCTTCAACAATACCTTGAAAGACCTCCTCCACTCGTTCTAAGACATCATCAGTAAGCATATCTTTCCATTCCTGCCCTTCATAACAGACGAAATCTTCGACATATTTGCCATTCAAATATCTCCAAAACATGGATGCATATTTTCCGTTCCACTTGCCCAAAACAAGCCATACGTCCTGCCGTGTTCCGTCATCACACGTTAGTGTACACTTAGCTGTAGAATATGGTCTGCATTCCCAGTTCGATTCCTGGTCAACGATACAAAATCCATCACCGACCATATTTCGGTATATTGCAATAATCTGCTCCTTTTCCATAGAAAAGTCTATATAGTTCTCTTTGGGCAACAATATCAAATTACAACAAAAAAATTATTCATATTCACAAGAATCACAAAGGACAAAATCATCAAATTCTTCATCGTAGTATAACATATCTTTTTGCTATGATGTCTACTATTATTTTTCCTTAACCTTATAACAGACTATAAATCTTGGATTCTTTATACAAGCGATACATTTTTCTCGCTTCTATATCACTAGGAAGTGGCCAAAGCGATTTTAGAGCCTGCTTAACAACTCTTTCGGAGAACATCCTCTTATCAAAAAGATTCATAAGCAAAGTGTCTCCAATTCTAAATGTATATACCATATTAATTCCTTTTGCAGCATCAATTTGTTTATATTTTAAAAGATTACTATAATCCAAATACTCCTTGAATTTTAAGCATTGTGGGATTAGGTTTAAATCGAAAGTTCGATCATTTTCTAGCCATAATTGTGCATTATAATATTTCCTTATATAGGAAGTAATAGAAGGAAATCCAGCATTACCGCCAGAATGCATATATCCTGTAAATCCTGCAAACAATGCAAGCAGTAATGAAATCGCCATTTTGGCAATACATCTTTTGTCTAATTCCTCACGTGAAGTTAAATATTTAGAGGTCAACTCCATTAATAGAAATGTCCACAACAAAGCTAAAATTATAGGTTTAATCGGGATAATATCCCAATCCAATGTTTTTCTCGTCCCAGAAGTAAACTTATTGAGTAGTTTAATTATTACATTAAAGACCTTTACTGCAGTACCTAACTTACTTTCTATATTTCCTATAAACGAGGGTACACAATTTACAGAATCCATATAACGTTTTAGTATTTCCTCATAAGTCTCCCTACCTACAAACGGACTTGAAGGTAGGGAACAATATGCATCCACTGCATCCACGAAAGCAGAAACCATAGAATCAGGAATGCATGAATATACTTTCGATTCGAATTCCTCAAATCTAACGTCCTTTTTATCTACAATCAAACTCCGCAAATTTAATATCAGAGATTCTATCGAAGGAGTTATTAAACTTCGTTCTGAATCCGACAAATAACAATATTCCGGAATTATATATTTATTCGACGATGAAGGTTGGGGAGTTGGAATTACTATTGATTTCTTTTCACCTACCCCCTCTAACTTATTTGTTTCATCAATAGGCAAATCATTCTCTTTTTCCTCAAATAGTTCACCTATTTTATCTTTAACACAGAAAATGCCATCTGCTATTGTTCTGGCAAAAATGGCAAAGGGGTCTTCGTTATTATTATTTCTTGATGAATTGTAATTACTCATAGTAGATTAATTTTTTTCTGAAACTAAGATAAATTATATTTTGTGTCAAAACTGTTTTGTTTGTTTGATTCTGTTATTACTTTTAATGATTCATTATTATATCACTACTGTCCCGTTAAAGTGGACTAATCGTTCTTTGAAATGATTGAAATTCAGTCTTTTACAAGCAATTTTGAGGGCGCGACGATTTGAATCCGTATCTTTGCAGTCAAAACAGATGGCTGCATATGAACAAATCAAAATACGTCTTCGCTCAATTGATAGAGTTTTTGGATAGCGATAAGTTCCGTCACCTTGTTGACAAGTACGATGGGAATCGCTTAAAATGCCACTATTCCGAATCATAATTCTCCTTGGTTTTTTCAGGTTCCAAGCCCAGTTGTTTACAAATATTCCCAAAATTTCAAATTTTCAGTTCCAAAATTTCCACCATTTATATTCATTTTTATACTTCTCTTTTAATTTCTCTCTCATAAAGTCATTTTCTTCTTCCAATTCTTTCCTTTTTTTTGCAGCTTTTCTATCGATGGTCATATTAATCATAATTATTAATCCAACAATTATGATACCAGAAATGGTAAGGTATAACCAGGAACCTTCAAGTCTAGAATAATTCAAAACAAAATATGTTCCAAATGCAACGAGTAAAGTAACCAAAAAAAATAAAAAATTGAAGATGGAAAAGAGTCCTACAATTGTCACTATTGGCAACAACATGTCTAGGGTATATGGTAAGTCTTGCTGTAAGTTTATTGATTTCCACACTAACGCGGCACATAAAATGATATTAATTATTCTTCCTCCAACATAATCATCAACATCATCTGTTTCTTTACGATCTGCTTCAAAACAAATCGATCCTAGTGTAAAAAAGATAGACAATACTACTACTATCCAATCATACCAATGGAACGAATCAACAATTGTACTCCAACATAAAGAACCTTGAATTACAATCATTTCATAAAGCAAAGAGCACATAATTGCGATAACGCAAACTATTCTTATAATTATTTGAACCATATTATTTCACAATCAAATTAATCCTATAAAGCCTTTTTCGGGTTCCAAGTTCTGTTCGTTTACAAATATTCCCATAAATAATTAATTCCATAATTTCCACCATTTATTTTCGTTTTCTAACTTCTTTCTTAATTCTCTCCTCATAAACTCATTTTCTTCTTCTAGTTCTCTTGCTTTCCTTGCAGCGATTCTCGCCTTAGATTGGTCCAATCGCCATTTATTAATATTAATTGCAACAATAAACATAACAACAACTCCTAAGATGATTGTACCTATACTTGCTGTATATAGCCATATACCTTGAAGACCACTATTTCTCCAAACAAAAAGGGCACTGAGTATAGTGAGAAGTCCAATTAACCAGTAATAAATATTTAGCACCATAAAAAGGCCAATAACGACCAAGACACCAAGACATAGAGTCATAGATATTGGTAACATTTCTTGCAATTCATTAGATTTCCAGAGCAAATACGCACACATGGCAGCATTTACTAATCTAAAAAACCAAAAACCTTTTTTGAATATTCTATCATAATCATATATGTTAAAACGTTCTGTGTATGCATCATCTGCATAACATATTTCACCCAATATGCTCATAATTCCACCAAGTATAAATACAAAGAGTATTATCCAATCAATCCACGTCAACGGCATTGATTGCACACATAACTCATATATTAGCATACCTGCAAAGAAGATTATGAAGATTATTCTAAGTACTATTTGTGCCCACATATGAATATTGCTGTTTTAGTTATTATAGCTCTTGGAGCATCTTCTTGTACACTCTTCTTTCTGCATCAGAAGAAGCATTACGACATTTTTTTTCTAATGCATTCCTCAGTTTGTTATGATTTGCTTCTGAGGCATAGATATCAGCCAATTCTATGGCTTCCTTTGCAGTTTTTTTAATAAGAGACTTTGGTATAGCATCAAAGTCAAAATCAAAATCGTCAAACATAATATTATAATTTACAGATTAATAATGTCTTCTTTTTCCATCATAATTGCTATTTGGAGAGAACACTCTTATCAAGATTATATTCATCTCTAAGCCGAAACAACACATCCATTGTCTGTGCAGCAATTAACAAACGAAAAGCACATAAAGTTCCTGATGCACCAAGAGTAACAAATACCACGCCACCGACGCCACCACACACTGCAAGTATGGCGGGGAGACCTACCAACATGCCAAGAGCTATTGCTGGGCCTCCTGCCCAAAAGAATGCTGATGCAACTAAAGCAGCAGCAACAGATTTCCATACGACCTCTGAAGGGTTCTTTATTTTCTCAACCCCACTCACAAGATCTTCATGCAACTCAATACGCGAGTCTCCACGCATAATAGCTTTAGCCAGTTCTTTTTCGTTTCGTACCATAACTACATCGTTTATTTGTTTAAATGTCAAAGCCAAGTTTCTTTCCCCTTGCTTGCCATTCTGCATCATCCTTTTCGAAGTCACTTAACATCTTCTCTGTTCTTTCGATAAAGCTATCGGTATCACCCAATAGCTGATGAGCACGAAGTATTAAAGCTATTCGATTTCTTACATACTCTTCTTCGGAGCAGTCTGCTCCGATTTTCTTCATCACGTTCTTCAGGCAGGCAATAGAACCGTCGAGGCTAATGCCACACGATTCTATTGCTCTATCCAAAGACTGCTGCCTTGCTGTTAAATCTTTCCATGCCATAAGCCTACTACTATAAGAAATCTTTTACCTTTTTGTACTTATCTCCCACAAAATAGCCAACATCAAAAGCCTTTTGAGTTATGAAATCATCTACGTATCCTATGACTTTGTTACTCTCTGGAACCTTTTCCAAATGGGCATACTCATAGAGTCGGCCAATTTCAGCACTCGTCTTTTCTGCACCTTCATCAAATGTTTGCATACCCTTCACCTCATTTCCAGAAGCATACTCTGCTGTTCCTTTTGCTTTCTGATATACACCGTTAATAAATCTTCCTACTCCCATAATTTTTACCTATTTAAGCTGTAAATATCTGTACCTACTCCAAACAGATAACCCTTAATAGCAGCTTTCCCCATTTTCTTAAGTTTTGCTTTAGTAGAGTCATCATCTTCGTCTCGGTGTTCTACACCCATGATATCAATTCCGGTCTTATGATAAATCTTACCATTTACCTTAGCAACTTTCTCTGAGAACTCATGAAATTTCATATTGTTCATCAGAGGGAACATAACATGTTTGGCATACAATTCGCCAGCTGTTTCAAATGGATTCTTCATAATATTAATCTCTATTAATTGCTTTACAGATATAAGCCAATCATAAACCAAGTTATCGTTCTGGCGTAAAAAACTTCATCTTCAGTCCGAAGTGGTCAATAGCACCTTTTCTCCACAGGCACCTGGCCCCTGAGGACCATTACCGCCTCTGCTATCAATATAGTCTAGCGCTTTTTCTGCAACTTGTGCAACTTTGTCTATCACATAGCTCGTTGGATTGCCAATCATCATTTTGTTGGCTAATCGAAAAGTACGAAGTTGTGCTCTCATTTCATTTGTATTCATATTCTTATTCCTTTTTTGTTGGGGTGCCGCCTTCGCGGCATCCCAGATTTGTAAACATTTTCACCTCTCGCCATATTCCTTGGCTTTCTCACCAGCTTTGTCGGCCCACTCTTTGAGTTTAGCCCTAATGGTGTTGTCGCGGGCAATTTCCTTTAAGACATACCCACCAATAATAGTTCCTAAGATTATTCCCATAATATATACTTTTATAATGTTATTTGTTCATTAAATCATATTGATCAAGCTATAAAATACTTATTACAATTGGTGCATCTATATACTCTTTTACCAAAGAGACGATATTTTGCTACCAAGGGAGCAGCCAATGCTGCTGTAAGGGGTCCAAGACCTAATGCTACTGCATGGACTATCAAAAAATCCACAGTAGGTTTTCCCACTTCTATTACATCATTGCTATGACCACAATACGGACAATTCATATATACAACTATTTTTATTTTATTATCTTGCTTTACTTTTTTTGTTTACTTGCCTGTGTAGACGACTATGCAGGCGATTAGTTAATCATCCATAACGATAGCGCATGTGACAACCCCCACAATAATCACAGTTGTTGTTACTGGGTTTGCGACAGCAGCCGCAACAAGTGCTTTACCAGCAGCACATCCTAAAGATGATGCTACTGAGGCAGTACCAGGCCCCGGACGCCAGTGTCTGGCGGCATTACTTACTTTGTCAAATAAATCATTCATAATTCTGTCCTCCATTTTTTGTTTAATTTGATATCATTCATTTAGCATATGCAAGGTCAAACAAAGAGCCATTTAGCTTTGATTGATAAGTTCTCCTACTATATCTTCTTTAAGTTCCAGTAGCTTGTTCTCATCGTTTTGACACCTTGTAAATTTCGAGAGTTTAGATTGTCCTATGCGATGTACTGCCAAGATGAGACTCTTGTTATCGTACATGCTGCTGACCGCCTTTTCATCACCACCCCAGAAAGAGAGCGATTTTCCTATCATTCCTATTGCGCTTCCCAACAGAGCAGCTGGGGCTATGGCTGCGCCTAACACTGCACCAATACCTGTAGAATATGATAGGTAACCAGTATCCATTCTTGCTGCTAATTCGTCGAAAGCATCCCATCCTTCCGACAAAGCAGAACTAATCATGTCAACTCACACGGGACGTTTTCC
>JAEEGJ010028776.1_pt1 | contig 11021 bp, 6 predicted proteins | sample 8958761 | NCBI WGS metagenome assembly JAEEGJ01 (sample SAMN16246546, study PRJNA631951) | gut metagenome | biome: gut microbiome; feature: rumen; material: RS-attached | host: Bos | place: Iran: Karaj | collected 2018-10
GGTTGTTTGCAGCTGACCTCCGTTAACAACCCCAACACAATAACTTCCATCGGCAACACCACCTTTTCTGGTTGCGCGAGCCTAAGATCCATCACCATCCCCAATTCGGTAACCACCATCGGCAACAGTGCCTTCCACAGCTCTGGTCTGATCACCGTCACTATAGGTGATTCGGTGACCACCATCGGTGACTACGCCTTCGCTAGTTGCAGAAACCTGACCTTCGTCACCATCCCAAAATCGGTGACCACCATCGGCTACCACGCCTTCGGGTGTTGCTGGGCCCTGACCTACGTCACCATCGAGGGTTCGCCCACCATCGACGGCTACGCCTTTTATGGTTGCAGTAGCCTGACGGCGATAACCTGTTTGTCAATGGTAGCACCTCCATTAATAGGTAGAGATATCTTTGTTGGAGTCACTTCAACAATCCCTGTATATATTCCCTGCGGCAGCCTGAGTTCATACGATTCAAACTGGACATATTTCTCCAACTTCATAGAGACTCTCAGCTTCGTCCTCCGAGCTGAGAGCGCTGACATTGTGATGGGCACTGCCACCATTACGGCACGACCCATCTGCACGGATTCTACAGCAGTATTCACCGCCACAGCAAACGACGGTTACCTCTTCGACCACTGGAGCGACGGCACCACCATTAACCCCTATATGATCACCGTCACGAGCGACACGACCCTCATCGCCTACTTTATAGAAGAAGTCTTTTCCTTCAAAGCAGAGACTACCGACAGCTCAATGGGTGTAGTAGTGGTGTTGAATGCGCCTACTCGTGCCAACCCCGATGCCATGGTTATCGCTATCCCCGCCAATGGCCACAGTTTCGACCACTGGAGTGACGGCACTACCCTCAACCCCTATACGCTCACCGTTACCAGCGACACTACCATCATCGCATATTTCGTTAGTGATGGGGGCACTGACGGTATTGACAACGTTTGCGGGGAAAATACCAGCGTCTATGTTCGCGATAGACATATCGTGGTGTCCGGTGCTGAGGATGCGAACGTTCAGGTGTACGACATCACCGGTCGTCCCGTCACCAACCATGGCACATTGCCCACGGGCGTCTATATGGTCAAGGTGGGCACACAGCCCATCCGTAAGGTAGTGGTAATAAAGTAATCACATAATACATACCCCACTAAACCCATGCCCGTGACGATATTCCCGTCGCGGGCATGATGCTTTTCACAGACGAGGAGGATACAAGGAGGTGTCTTTTGACAAGGTGTTCGCAAGGTGTTGGCAAGGTGCAGGCAAGGACTTGGCAAGGTATAGAGCCCTGTACGACCTTGCCAAAGAATAGGGTACATGGTGGCAAGTCCCTTGCAACAGGGTTGCTAATTCTATAGATGATTATCCGCAGATATCCGAGAATATGAGAGCGCGTCTCTCCGAAACGCTGGCAGGCGGGGTTGCACGCTACCCCACACGGCACTACGTTTCGTGTGGGGTTATTGAGATAGCGTGTCTTCGACACGCCCCACTCGGCGACCAAAATTCATGGATAATTCACGGCCATTCGCGTTCTATGTTCACATGAATACCCATATAATTGACCATAAATTTATTATAAGTCCCGCAGAAAAGGCGAAAATGGCAGAAACTTTCACCGTTATGCTTTATGCGTTTTATGCCATTTCTGATTTGTAAGTAACAAAAAATCAGAAAAGATTTCATATGGTGCATTATTTTTGTTATATTTGCACGCAGATAGAACAAGGATGCGTTCCTGCTAATAATAATTCAATATTTTGTAGTTCAGCAAAATAATTCAACATTAAAAACAGATTCGGACACTAACCTTGATTTTTAATAGGAAAATCCGTAACACCTTAGAAAGCATGAACTCGTTGTGAAGTAAAGAATAACACGAATATGGCATAATCACCGCAATATGAAGACACAACTGTTTTTATTGGTATTCTGCCTGCTGTCCGTAGGTGCTTGTTTCGGGCAACCGCGCCATTATGGCGACACGATATATGGACGTAACCCTAACTACTTTTACCAATGGTGGCCTGACGAATGGTATGCTCTCGACTCTCCTAGTGTTAGTTTACAGCACCTTGCTTCCACTGATGAAGACGATTTTAGATATGTCTATCATACTGGGGCTGTGATGAATGGACAGATTTGTTTAGACTATATGTACACGCCTCGCGGTATCAACATTATTGGTCTGGCTGTGTCGGCTGCTGCCATTGGCTATCGCGAGCCATTGATGCAGGAATCTCTCTTATTGTATGATGCTCGACATGACTCCCTCTCACTTCTTAAAAGCGTTCCTTGGCATGCGCTTGATAGTTTCTATCATATGAAAGTAGAATGTCATTGTAAACGAACTAGTCTTGCAGGCGAAATATGTTGCTTTGCTACTGAGAGATACTATAGAACCGTTAGAGTCTGCGAATACTATTTTGACAGACCAATCTATGTTGAAGATTCATTCTATGTTGGAAGAACCGACTATAGTATAACTCATCCGAATAATAATGAGAACCAGGCAGTAGGTGGATATAATCAAATATATACTTGGGGATGTGATCATTGTCCCACACTACGCCACCGCAGGAAAATTTTCGGGCACTTCACCGGTTATGGGTATGACGGCTTATTGCACACTGACAGCTTATGGCACGATGTTTATGATCCTGCCTACGGTATGGTATTCGCCATATACCGCGACAGCGTGCCGCCTCCTTGCGCTGTACCCACTGGTTTCCGTGCTGAGCGTCGGCAAGACAGCTGCCTGTCGGTATGCTGGGATGCCGACACAACGCACCTGGCATGGGAGCTCTCCTTTGGCGTGCTGGGCTCACCGCGAGACAGATACACCACCATCATGTGCGACTCTTCCCATCACACTCTCTGCGGACTGAGCGAGGATGAGACCTATGCGGTGTATGTGCGGGGCGTGTGCAACGACAGCGGCACCCTCCACAGCGACTGGAGCAACATCAACCTCGTCTACCTCAACATGCCGCTTGCCGGCACTGACGACGTTACTTCCTCCGACGGCATCACACTGCGTCCCAACCCTGCCGACAGGCAAGTCACCGTATCCGCCACGATGCCTATAAAGCATGTGGAGGTATACGACCTCGCAGGCCGTCTGGTGGATGCACGCCAGCCCAACGGCTACACACTCCAGCTCAACCTAAAATCCTACCCCAGCGGCACCTACCTCGTCAAGGTGACCACCGCCAACGGCACCACAACAAAAAAACTTGTGGTGAAGTAATCTGAAACATAAAAAAAACTACGCTATGAAGCGCACAATAATCTTTTCCACATTTCTGATAGCTGTAATGGCTGTAATGGCCCAGCGTCCGCACCACTACGGCGACACCATCATCCCTGAGACCTGTACGGAATACCTCTTCCTGAAACCCTGGTGGGGAGAACATTGGATAAACGCCGACTCCACGAAACTGGTATGGGAGTATGTGAGAGATTCTTTCGCTTACAACGAAGAAGAGGGTCGCATCCATTATACCATCTATGACTTTGTGCCTCACAACGTCACCCACCAACTCACGCTTTGGGGAGGCGGAAACTATCACAAAGGCGAGCACATGCATCTGTTCAACAACTCACGGCTTGTCAAGATTACTGGCGTCTCCATCGTCCAGGAGCTTGCGCTTCAAGCAGGTGCTTCTTGTGACACCATTATGTCGCATCCCGACTCGGCAGAATACCTGACCTGCTACCTCAAAGGGGAGTCAGGATACCCGGTACGCCAACAGGTGATACCCTGGACTTTCGGTGATTCCTGCCGCTATCTACGCTTCGAGACAAAGGGACAGAACGGAAGCAGGTGGTGCTGCGACAACAAGATACGCGACACTTTCTATCTGCCCGTATATGAGCACTTCTTTGATGAACCCGTATATACCAACGATGAATTTTACTTGGGAACCACTAATTTCAGTAGGTTATACGGCGGCTGTACCGAGGCGAATATATATGCTTTCGAAGGCGGCTGCGGATTGGACACCTGCCCACGACTCTACACGTCTTACTATGACAGGAGAGCCAGCAACATCAACGACACCAATATCGGCTGGGGACTTATCACGGGATGGGACCGTGCGCCCTTGATATTCGCCATCTACGAGCCCTGTGACTGCCCAGGTGCAATGAACCTACACGTGGCAGGTATTCATGGCGACACCGCCCTGATTGCGTGGACACCCTCCTCCTATGTCTCCGAATGGGAGGTATGCTACGGACGGGAAGGCGATGCGCTGAGCGGATACACCACCGCGTTGACCGACACCAACACATTTAGCTTCATCCTCCCCGACAGCAACCGCTACAATGTCCGTGTGCGTGCCTGGTGCGGCAGCGACAGCGCCATCTATAGCGATTGGAGTGCCATGCGGACGGTATATCTTCCTGCCGCTGACACCGCTGCCGACTCCACCGTTGCCATTGTCAATATCTCCGCCGACAGAGTCGTTATGCTGCTGCCTAACCCGGCCGACAGGCAAGTCACCGTTTCCGCCACGATGCCACTGCGTAATGTCGAGGTATACGACCTCGCAGGCCGTATGGTGGAGGCACGTCAGCCCAGCGGCACAGTCCTCCAACTCGACCTCAAGAGCTACCCCACCGGCACCTACCTCGTCAAGGTGACCACCGCCACCGGCACCACATCTAAGAAACTTGTGGTGAAGTAATCTGAAACATAAAAAAAACCTACACTATGAAGCGCACAATAATCTTTTCCACATTTCTGATAGCTGTAATGGCTGTAATGGCCCAGCGGCCGCACCACTACGGCGACACCATCATCCCTGAAACCTGTACGGAATACCTCTTTCAGATGCCCTGGTGGGGAGAGCACTGGATTGACAAAGACTCTCTTGTGATGATTTGGGAAGTCGTTAGAGACTCTTTCTATTACCACAACGAGGAAGACCAAGGATGGATTCAAATTGGCGATTCCGTTTTGCATACCGTCAACCATCAACTTTGGTTAATGGGAGGTGGAAACAGTGCTATTAACGAACGCCTTAACCCGTTCATTGCTCCTCGACTTGTTAAGATTGTCGGCGTTGCCACAAGCAATATTTTGGAAGCAGCACCACTCAGCGACACCATCCTGCCATTCCCTGACTCGACGGAATACCTGACATGCTATACTAAAGACAATAACGGGGCGTCCGTATGCCAGGGTATAATTCCCTGGACATTTGGTGATTCCTGCCGATATATGTTCATTGAAACAAAAGGAATGGACGGTTACCCTGTATGTTGTTCCTCACATAATAGAGACACGACATACATTTCCATCTATAAATACTTCTTTGATTCTCCTATTTATGTTGACGGAGCATTTTATATGGGATCCACCAATTACAGTTCTATCGGCATACGATGGACTCCAGATGGATTTGTTCACGGCAATACAATAGCTGACATATACACACTATGCGGCGGATGCGGAGTTAGCGACACATGTCCGAGTATTTCCACATACTATCTTGAACATCAGTCCAACAGTGCCAGTAGCAATACTACACCCTGGAACCATGTTGCTAATGACCGCATAGTTATGATTTTCCCTATCTACGAGCCTTGTGACTGTCCTGGGGCAATGAATCTGCGCGTGGCAGGTATTCATGGCGACACCGCCCATATAGCGTGGACACCTTCCTCTTATGTCTCTCGCTGGGAGGTGAGCTACGGACAAGAAGGGGCCCCACTGAGCGGATACACTACCGTATGGACCGACACCAACACATTTAGCTTCGTCCTCCCCGACAGCAACCGCTACAATGTCCGTGTGCGTGCCCGGTGCGGCAGCGACAGCGCCATCTATAGCGATTGGAGCGCCATGCGGACGGTGTATCTCACTGCCGCTGACACCGTTGCCGACTCCACCGTTGCCATTGTCAATATCTCCGCCGACAGAGTCGTTATGCTGCTGCCTAATCCTGCCGACAGGCAAGTCACCGTATCTGCGGCATTACCACTGCTCCATGTGGAGGTATACGACCTTGCAGGCCGCTTGGTAGAGACTCACCAGCCCAGCGGCACCACCCTCCAGCTCGACCTCAAGGCCTACCCCAGCGGCACCTACCTTGTGAAAGTAACCACCGCCAACGGCACCACAACCAGGAAACTCGTCGTGAAATAACGCGGTATCCCCCTCTACATAAAGCCACATAGCCCCGAAGACATCGACCGTCTTCGGGGCTTTGCTGTACATCAACTTACATGAATGTACTCGGCAGGTAGAACACGAATTGCCGTGTGGATGGTTAAACACGAATTGCCACGAATTACCCATGTAATTATTTGTTACGCTCTTTCGTTCGTTTTACCAAGGCATTGGCAAGGGGTAGGCATACCCTACCCATACTCTACCCATACTGTAGCCATAGTGTAGCCATAGTGTAGCCATACTTTAAAGTATGGCTACACTATGGCATCAGTATGGCAAGAGTATGGCATCACTATGGCTACCCCTTGCCAAACACTTGCGAAACTGCTGCCGTCCGGGTGCCGAATATCACCCGAATATCAAGGTTACTGTATGGCACCCGGAAGTCATCGTAAAAAAAGTTAAAAATGAACATAGGTTCATCGGGCTACGAACATATGTTCATTGGCCAACGAACCTATGTTCATCGGCTCACGAACATATGTTCATATTTTCCCGCGTTGCCGTGGGGATAGTTCAGGGGTCTTCTGGCAGGCAGATGGGGATTCGCGAATCAGGGGCTCTGTTGAGGCAAATTAATTCATAGTCAATTACATGGCAATTCATGTGAACGCTGAACACGAATTGCCATGTGTATCCCATAAATTTGGCTGGCGTTCGATATATAGCCCTTCATCACTGGAGGACCACAACTTTCCGTGCCGGGCGGCTGCCGACCTGAACCATGTAGACACCGATGGGCAGGGATTCGCCGTCGGTCGAGCCGGCAACAAATCGGCGAATGCGACGCCCCATGACGTCGAACACCCTCACTTCATCAGTCGTTCCCTCAACCACGAGGCGTCCGTCACGCGTGTAGACGCTGATACCGTCATAGCCGATGTGGTCGATACCCTCCTCGGGGGCGGGCTCGAAATAGGCAGTGTAAGTACTGTTCCCGTACACGGTGATGGTCCGTGGATTGTCGGAGTTGCCATCCTGCCAGGAAGTGAAGATGAAACCCTCGTTGGGAATAGCGCGGATGTTAATCTGGCGGCCATATACATAGGAACCGCCACCCTCGACGGAGCCCATGGAGCGATTGGCGGAAATCACCGTGATGACATATACGTCGGGCTCGAAATAGGCAGTGTAGGTACAGTCCCCGGTCACGGTAATGGTACGTGGATTGGCAGTGTTGCCGTCTTGCCAGCGAGTGAAGCGTATACCTTCGTTGGGGACAGCGCGGATGGTTGTCCTGGTGCCAGGGGCAAAGGAGCCGCCACCTTCAACAGTACCCATAGTGATGTTGTCGGAGACCACCGTAATGGTATATGCGTCGGCCTCGAAATAGGCGGTATAGGTGCGGTCGGCGGTCACCGTGATGGTACGCGGATTGGCGGTGTTGCCGTCCTGCCAGCGGATGAAGTGGTATCCTGTGTTGGGGATGGCGCTGATGGTCGTTTGAGTTCCCTCTTCGAAGGTGCCTCCACCTTGAACGGTACCCATGGTGGGATTGTTGGAAACCACGGTGATGGTGTACTCCGGCGTAGGCGGCACGGTGGTGATGGCGTGGATAAGCCACGTGGTAAAAGTCCAGTCGTTGCTGGGGTCAAATTCCCATCCATTGTCGCCATAGGATTCGTTGAAGTGCGACCATCCATATTGCGATGTCCACACATAGTTGCCATTGGGATTACCGCAATAGTCGCCACTGGTCAATGGTGTCATGTGCGGGTATGCCGTGGTGTGGCGGCAGCTGATGACAATCCAAAGAGGTTGCGATGACGAGATGGCGACAGGGGTAGAGAAATTAACTGTGCGCCAACCAGATGCGGTGACCGACAAAGTCTCGCTGCGCAAGATGTTCGATGGACTGTCGTTGCCACCCTGACACACCTGTATGGTGTACTGACACGCAGACATATTGTTGGCGCCGACCACTGGCATGAAGTAGGCCTCGACAGCCGACACCACAGTACAACCCGCCAACGCAGCGGTGTCGTACTTGACCCCCCAGCGGTAGTAAGTGCTCGTATCCGAGAGACGCTTATAGCTATTGAGACTCCTATCATCGTAGTGCAAGGTGTCATTGCTGTTGACAGGCACAAAGACCGCCGTCAGCGTAACGGTGTCATGCAGGAACCCCGTCCGCCCCACCGACAACAAATCGGCACGGCTGTAGCGGTCAAAAGCACCGGAGTCGATGCATATCTGTGGAACATCCCAGTGGTCTACGCGAGCGTGAGCATACGGGTGGGCCACAATCCAAGGATCCCCGTACAATACTTCGCCTATACGCCATAGCACATTATAATCGTTGTTGATGTACCAGCCGCTGACGTTGGTCACATAACCCAGCGAGGTATCGTTGGCCACCACATTGAGATAGAACATATCGGGTGTGCGGAAGACGGCTGTGAAGGTGCTGTCCGACGTCAGCCGCACCGTGCGCGGATTGGCCGTGACACCGTCGCTCCAGCTGAGAAACACATAGCCGCTGTCGGGCGGCACAGCGGTGATGACCACGGTAGTGTCGGTCGGGTAGACACCGCTGCCTGTACCACCTATCACCGTCAAGATGTGCGGACGGAACATGCCGTCAGTAATAGCTCGGATGGGGAACACGTTGGAGGCCATCACCGGCGCATGCACAGGCCAAGTAACTGAGACCGACATACTATGGTTGGTATCCAAAAGTATGGTGTCGTCCAAGTACATCGTGTTCCAAAATCCCGGATACAAGGCACGGGATGTCTTGCTGTAGGTGCTGTCGCCGTAGTAGACCTCCACGGTGTGCATGCCAGTGTCGATAGTAAAGTACATCACAGCCGTCAGTTGTCGGCGACCCGCCAGCAAACTGTCGGCAAAGGTTGCAGTGCGCGAGATAGGTAGCAGACGGTTGCCAAACCACGATGGATTGGTATAATAGGAATTCACCCACGCGCCGTTGTCCCACTGCAATGTGTCGGTGGCATCGGCACGGACAAAAGTGGCTGTGAGGTTCATATTGCCATACAGAGGCAGCGCACGGGGATTCCAGCCCACGCCGTCGCTCCAGTGGTCAAAACGATAGCCACTTGCAGGAGTGGCCGTAAAGGTGACCATGTCACCTGCATTATAGATACCTGCACCGCTCACCGTGCCGCCCTGTGTGGCCGCAAGTGTCACGGTATACTGCGATGCCGCGACGCTGCTGTCGGGCTCAATGCCAATGATGGCAGATTGCCCCATGGTATAACTGTTTTCGACATTGCCGCCGGCGCCACTGCCTTCCGGGTCGAGAGCGTCGCTGTAGAAATAGCCGTCACAATAGCCGCCCCAACCCCAGTTGATGTGGAGCCGCTGCTGGCCATCGTATCCGTCGCATACAAAGGCATGCGCTACGGAGACGCCAGAACCATCGTAAAGCACTGGACGCAGCGAGTCTATCTCGTGCCGTATGACGTCGAACCATTCCTGCTGACTGTAGCTACCCCGTGAAATGCTGCGCACCGTGTTGGCATAACGGAAATACTGCTTCAATGCGTGCTCCGAACAGGCATACGTCTTTCCACCCGAGACATCGTAAGCACTACTCATGTTAGCGCCATACCCCATTTCGACGGCTACGCCCACATGGTACATCAGCTGCGCCACTGCCGCCACCTGAGCGGGGGTGCTGGAGGAGGTCAGGGCGTTTGGCATCTGGCTCCACGCGTAGGTGGTAGAGTCAAAGTGTGCCGTCTCTGTGCCCTAACTGCTGCTATATGTGTGACTGCCACGGCCGGTGACGGGATGGTTCCAATACTTCATCACCTGCGCTGTGGCGGTGGCTACGCATCCGGTGAGGACGTGGGCATTCTGGCTGCTGCTGTCAACAGGACAGAGGGTGTTGTAGAAGGGTATCTGGTTCCAGGTGGTGGTCATCAGCGGTCCGACGGTGGAAACCAGCGTGTCGGAGGCATCCCACCGTCTGCCAGACGAATGCCCGGTCAACGCCGCCATTTCAATCTGGTTGTCGTAACCCAACAGCCAGTTGCGTATGGATGAGTGCAATGTGTCGCCGACCGATGCATAGGCGCTCCAGCCGAGCACAGGACGCGCTACATCGTCGGCGCTGACAATCACAAATCCGCCCTTCTCGCCTACAAAGAGATGCAGATGTGCGAACTCCGTCGGTCGCTCCGTGAGAGCGCCCTGCAATCCTTGTGCACGCCAAAAAGTCGTTGCCGTTTGGAGTGCACGCCGGCTGTCAACCGGCAAGGCCATCGCGCCAAGAGTCAGCAACAAAAACATCAGAAATGTAAATGTACGTTTCATATGATTAGGTATTAATTATTGATAATCTGCAAAAACAAACCGCCCCGCCACTCCATCCAGTGGCAAGTACAAACCATTGACAAATAATTATGAAAAAGAGACTCTCCCTGGCGACTGCGGGGCTCTTTTATGAAAGATATAATAGTAAAAATCAAGTTGTTATAAAGTTGTCGAGCATACATACATTTCGAATTGACGGGGCAAAGGTACAAAAAAAAGGAATATCACACAAGAAAAACGAAGGTCGTCGACACCATTTTCTTCCAAGGTCGTTTTTTGCATCGACTATAGTCGGTTTACAAATCGGCTATAGTCGGTTGCAAAATCGACCGCAGCCGATAGGAGGGTACGCTGGCTGCGACCTGCAAGGCCATAGCGCCGCGCCCCCGGGCAAAACCGGAGGGGCCTGAAAAGGGTCTTCAGGTGAAGTGTTCGGGGACTCTTCAGCTGATGTGTCCACGGACACTTCACCTGAAGTCCCATTTTCGGGAGGTGGCGGTAAAACGGACCATTCCACCGGTGGGTGTCAAACATCCTCGGTGTT
>JAEEGJ010028779.1_pt1 | contig 11020 bp, 9 predicted proteins | sample 8958761 | NCBI WGS metagenome assembly JAEEGJ01 (sample SAMN16246546, study PRJNA631951) | gut metagenome | biome: gut microbiome; feature: rumen; material: RS-attached | host: Bos | place: Iran: Karaj | collected 2018-10
CAGTTCACCATCTTTCAAGAACTCCTGGTTCACGGTAGTAATCTCCAATTCGCCCCTTGCACTCGGCTTAATGGTTTTGGCCACATTCACCACCTTGTTGGGGTAGAAATAAAGTCCCACCACAGCATAGTTGCTCTTTGGTTCTTTCGGCTTTTCTTCTATGCTCAGGCAATTACCGTTCTTATCAAATTCAGCCACGCCGTAACGTTCGGGGTCGCTCACCCAGTAGCCGAAGACGGTGGCTTTCTTGTTCTCCTCGGCATCCTTTACGGCATTGCGAAGAAGGGAAGTAAAACCTGCACCATAGAAGATATTATCGCCAAGCACAAGGCAAGCAGAATCGTCACCAATGAACTTTTCACCAATGATGAAAGCCTGTGCCAATCCATCCGGACTGGGCTGCTCTGCATACTCAAAATGTACACCATAGTCAGAGCCATCACCAAGCAGACGCTTGAAGCCTGGCAGGTCATAAGGAGTAGAGATAATGAGAATATCTCTAATCCCTGCCAGCATTAAAGCACTGATGGGATAATACACCATCGGCTTGTCGTAGATGGGCAATAATTGTTTGCTAACACCCTTAGTAATAGGGTACAATCTGGTGCCGGAGCCTCCGGCTAATACGATACCTTTCATAATTAATCTCTTTTAAATATATCGCGGGTATAGACTTTGTCATTCACATCATCAAGGCAGTCGTCATATCGGTTCGCCACGATTGCCTGCGACATTTTCTTAAATTTCTTTAAGTCGTTGACGACGAGGCTGCCAAAGAAGGTGCTTCCATCTTCCAATGTCGGCTCATAGATGATGACTTCCGCACCCTTCGCCTTGATTCGTTTCATGATACCCTGAATGGCGCTCTGGCGGAAGTTGTCAGAGTTCGACTTCATGGTGAGACGGAATACGCCAATGACGCACCGATGCTCTTTGCCAGCCTCATAACTGCTGCTGGCCTCATAATACCCGGCTTTGCGAAGCACAGCATCGGCTATATAATCTTTTCTCGTGCGATTGCTTTCGACAATAGCAGACATCATGTTCTGCGGGACGTCCTCGTAGTTGGCCAGGAGCTGCTTGGTGTCCTTGGGGAGGCAGTAGCCGCCGTAGCCGAAGCTGGGGTTGTTGTAGTGGGTGCCAATTCTGGGGTCGAGACCGATGCCATCGATGATGGCCTGGGTGTCGAGGCCTTTCATCTCGGCGTAGGTGTCGAGTTCGTTGAAGTAGCTAACGCGCAGGGCCAGATAGGTGTTGGCAAAGAGCTTCACTGCCTCGGCTTCTTTCATGCCTATGAAAAGCGTTGGTGCATCCTGCTTGATGGCTGCTTCTTTGAGTAGGCCCGCAAAGACATGTGCTCTCTCGGTTAGCCAGTCAAGATTGGTGAGTGCCTTAATGGCCTCGTTTTCCTCCTTGAACTCCTCACCCATCATCTTTGGGATACCGACAATGATACGGCTCGGATAGAGGTTATCATATAGGGCCTTGCTTTCACGCAAGAACTCAGGACTGAAGAGAAGATTAAATTTCTTAACCCCTTTCTGCTGGTACTTGACATAAAGGGTGCGAGTATAGCCAACAGGGATGGTACTCTTGATGACCATCACCGCATCGGGGTTCACTTTCAACACTGCATCAATGACTGCTTCTACGGCACTGGTATCAAAGAAGTTCTTTTGCGTGTCATAGTTTGTCGGGGCGGCAATCACCACAAACTCGGCATCCTTGTAACCAACTTCTTGGTCAAGAGTGGCTTTAAGGTTAAGAGGCTTGGTAGCTAAGTATTGCTCGATGTAATCATCTTGGATAGGTGACTTTTTGTTGTTCACCATATCCACACGCTCGGGAACCACATCGACTGCGGTCACTTCGTTGTGTTGTGCCAGAAGGGTGGCAATACTCATGCCAACATAGCCGGTGCCAGCTACTGAAATATTCATATTACAAAGTCTTATTGTTCTTTTAATCGTTTTGAGAAACAGGAGCGGACCCGCTGGGAATTGAACCATTTGTTGAGAGACCAGCGGGTCACCCTGCTATAATCGGGGCATTCGGGCTGTGTGGATGACCCTTTTACCCCTCAGCGACCACCGGCTGCGCGTAAAGACCGGGTGTGCCGCATTCTTCTATTTCATCTTTTAGAATTATTCATTTGCATTATAAATGTCGTATCTCTCATCCAGTTGTGACGTAACGTCTATATTGGTTATTAACGTATCAAAATGGGTCAGCAGGGTTGCCACTAAACGGCCATGCATTATACCATAAAGGTCTTTTACTAATGGGTATTTTCTTGATTCAACTATACCAAATGCAACGGATTCATTATCTATAGGATGGTAACGCATCCAAGCATGATTGCGCCACGTTTCTCTTTTAATCGTAAAATCACCATCGTCGTCAACCACCCATGTGGTGATACGCAACTCTCTAATACTGTCAACAAAAGCATCATGGAGTTGTTCGGGATCATTCGTTTTGATGATTATTGCCATAACTATTTGCCTTCGTTCGATGTATTTGACTTTGGTAATATTACTGACTTAACGTTCACTTCGGTAAGCTCTTCTATTTCATCCTTCAATGGTAAGAATGGTGTGTACAAATTGACATAGGCTCTGCCAATAGCACCCCTAAATAGGAGCATCTTGGGTCGGTTTACACCCGATTCAAGGATATGGAGCCTGGAAATTCCAGGATACGAATCGATATAATATATTTCCCTTATACCTAATTGGTATGCCTTTTTTGAGCACAACTCGCAGCAACTTGCAGTAGTAAACAGTTTTCCTCCTTTTATTCCCTGAGTACCATATTTCGCCAACTGAAGAAATGCATTCTCCTCGGCATGGAGGCTACGGGTATGAACCTGATTGTTGCGCTGCTTTTCCTTGCTTGATGTATATGCATCCTTGAAACAATACGACAAGTTCAAACCGCACAACTTTTGCTTAACAGGGTCGTAAGCCTGTATTAGTTTTTGCTTCTCTAAATTAAAATCTTCATCAAACCTTTCAAAGTCGCTAAAAGCCCCTACATCTTCATCTTTGCATAAATCAAACAGATTTCGCAATGAACAGGGTGTTTGTCCTTCGGCCACAGTATTCCATCCAATGGACTGTACGCTATAATATTCGTTTGTAACCGCTGCTCCAACTTGCCTCGAAAGACACCCGGAATTCAATTTGGCCGTAAAAGCAACTTGCATACAACGCTCCAAGGGAGAAGGTGGAATCAAACCTGGGTGAAATATCAAAGCCACATAGGTGAATATCTGGTTGACCAAGTCACGATTATGGTCTTTATCCTTCCCATCATGCACCAAGTGAATATCGGCCAGTTCAATGCACTTGTCAATATCTATTTTCTGATATGAATCATGAAACTTTGATTTCTCGTCTTCCTCCTTATCCAGTTTCTTGATTTCATCGATTCGGAAACCTTTTTTAAAGAGCGCATCCTTGCGTATCTTCTCTTCGGTGTGGACGGCCATCAGATAGAAGGCAGAATAACGTTCTCTAAAATAAAGAACCTCAAATGGGTTGCGAAGGGCATCGACAACTATTAAAGTCTTCCTGCCGTTCTCCTTGTCATAAGCACGGCACGCTTTGATAATCTGGTTTATCTTTCTGGCCAGACATGACGGAGACTTATAATAGGTTTCATCCTGCTTTTTGATTGAGTTGTACTTACGAACATTATTGCCCCAGGTTTGAAGCTCGCTTGCAATGACTTTCTTGATGGATTTGGTTAAAATACTCTCGAGTTGGCCTCTGAATGCTTTGATGTCACTAAACACAACCTCTCGAAGCAATTCAAGTTGTTCTATATCTGTATAATTTGGTTTGTCCAAAAACGCTTCACACTTGTTTACTTTTTCGTGAAGAGCGTTGAATGAATCCTTCAATTTGTCTAGTTCACTCCTGAAAACAGGGTCAATTTCTGGTTTTGATTGTTCGTACTTGCTTACTTCGTCTGGTTCAATATTTACTTTTGCAAGAGAGTCAGCAAAATCATCAAATGATTCTTTTAAGGCATAGTAAAAGATAATATCACTGCCGCTAATTACGTCAAAAGGTTGTGTCCAATGCCTTTTTAAAAACCTGTGGACAATACGGTTTTTTCGAACCTCATTGTCAATCGGCCCCGGGTTGACATCTTGGTAATTGGATTTCAAATCGTACCATTCCTTAGTTGATAGTTTTTCAGCCACAGTAGTACAACCGCTACCCGTTCTGCCTGTCAAGCCAATAATAACAAAGTTTTGCCGAAGCTTAAATACTCTATCAACAACAGTATTTGACTGTTCCTGCGAATCATCTTTTTTCAAAGACTCAGACACAACACCAGATTGTTCCGGTGACACAGGTGTTTCGCTTTTTGCTTTAAGCATTTTGGGTAAATCACTAATAGTGCTCATAGCTTAATTATTCATCCAACAAACAAACTGTTGTAAAGTTAAAGAATTGTGATGCCGCATTATTCAACCCTATCTTGAGTGAAATCATCATCGAGAAATTCTATTGCTCCTACTGAAATGACTCTGGTTGTCGGGTGATTGAATGAATTGGCACCATCTATGTTGTATTCAGGGGCATGGTGGTAAATAAGTGCATTTTCAACCCTTTCCCTATCTGTTTCACTTGCAATTTCAGCTGTTGCATATATCACCCTACCATTCTCCAAGTTCTCAACTTCACTGTCAAAATCGTCTTGATGTTCGTGTCCATCCGTGTGGCGTTTTTTTATATTTTCTGCTTCACCGATATAAATCAATTCATCAAGGTCTACTTTATCGGTTTGAGGATTATAGCTACCTTTATAAACCAAGTAAATACCGCCATAAGTAGGCAAGGAATTCATGTCAATGTAGTAACCTTCAAAATCCAATTCAAATTCTCTCATATTTTACAATTTTATTGTTTTTATTTTTCCTTTGGCAAAGTGTTGGCAAGGGAACGATGTAAGATGTTAGGTGTCTGAAATATGTTATTATTTCTTCTCACCCTTTAGCTGCTCGTCAATTATCTTACATCTATTATATCACGAATCAGATCTTCCTTGTTTGCCTCAATATTAGGCGCAAAAAATAATCGGTCTAAAAAAACGCTATCTGCAATAAACTTATCTAAGTTGAACATATATTGTTTTCTATATTATTCTCCAAGTTTAACTTTAATGACCACTTTCTTTACTTTCATCGGCATATTAACACTCAGCTGAGGCATGTGGCCGTCTTGCGGAAAAAGAATTGCGAAATAACCATTACCTAACAGTAATTCCTGAGGTTTCACTTTCACTTCTTCATAGAAAGCAGCATCGATTTCTTTGTTATATGGTTTAATCTCTTTCAGATACTCCAAAGGCAGCGAGTTGATTATCTCTTTTCCACTGATGAGATACTGGATGTCAATGTAATCACGATGTGCCTCATATCCAAATTCGTTTACTATTTTAGTTTCATATTCAGAAACAATGGCTTTAACGCGTGGATTAATTTGATAACTTCCCACCGCAATATCCATCCTCACCTCTCGCAGATACTCAAGCCCCACCCTAATATCCTCCGAGATAGCAGCGTAAGTTTCTATGTTATTTATCTTATCGTAAATCATTGTCATTAAATACTTACGGTTATCTTACGGGCCTGCTGCTATGCGGAAGACTACACCTACCTGCCTCCATGAAAGAACTTTAGCCTGCACATTGAGAGCAGAAAGTCCTATAGCCGCAAATTATTCAATCATCTTCGTATTTTGAAAAAATATCCTTAAACAAGGCAATTACCAATGGTATAAGAATGGCAGAAAGAACCAAACCCAAACCAATTCTTGCCACATGTTGATGGGTATTACTCAAAGTCTCAATCCATTTCAAGAACGCCCCCATCCAACTGTCAGAATTCACTGTAGAACAGAAAAACCAGACTATTGCTCCAATCGTCAACAATAATCCAACAATCTCCCAAGCGATTCTACAGCGACGACGTTTCTCAAACTTGGATTTCCCTTTCTCATAAGCCAATTGTGATTCAAGACTCTTTATCTTTTCATCTTTTTGACCTTCATTTACAGAAGCGCTGTTACGCGTTTTCTCTAAATCATCATTCAGACCTTGAACATTAGTCGTAAGCTGGTTTATCTTTGCACTAGCCTCTGACAATTGCTGGTCTTTTGCGGCCATCTCTTTTCTCGTATCTGCCCTATGCTGGTCAAACTCCTGCTGGATACATGTCAACGAGTTTTGCAACTCTTTATGTGCAGCCCTCATCTCATCCAGTTCATTCTGAAGCATACGTTCGGATTCATTCCTTGCGATGGCACGCAACTGGTCATTAGTCTTACCGCCTGCGCCATCCTTGAACTCACGTTCAATAATGGTTTCCAAGAAATGACGTTGCTGCTCTACATTATCCGTCATCTCGGTAATGCCCAACAAGATGGCATTAATCTGCTCTGCGGAAAGGACACCCTCTTTATCCTGAATATTCAAGAAGCATACAAAGCTGCGAAAGTCGTCATTGCTGCGAGCCACATAACGCAGCAACAAACTGAGCCACTGACTGGGCATCACAACAATAGGCGTGTCCTTGGAATGATACTTAGCGTCCCACATGTAAAGACCATGGTCGGAAGAGATTAAAAACGTTTTGGTTGAAAAGAGTGTCTTTTCACCAGCTTTCCTGCTAAACTCTACCCACGCTATATTGCAGGCATCATTCATGGCAGTATCGAACAGTTTTCCTTTTCCAAAGCCCATTATCTGGGCGGCCATATCATTCAACTGTTCTTTCTGTTTCTCGGGGCTGTAAGGTGTAAAGGTCACTATCTCTATATCAAAGTCTTCTATCAAAGACTTCATGGATGCTTTCATCCAATCAACAAAGAGATCAATGGTAGCATTACTGCGCTTGGAAGCCCAAAGGTGATAATATCTATAAATATCATCGTAACTGATATACTCCGTATATACTTTTGAACGGATGGCAGGGGTCTCGGAGCGGCGAAGCCGCTTGACATAACTTTTCAGGGAACCCTCAAACTCATCCCATGTAACCTTGCTGATTTTGATGTCATCTTCCGACTCTTTAAGTTTGCGGAAGAATGAAAGGGTGCGGAGCTTACGGTCTTCGCCATTGATACCAATGGCGCGATAGAGAATGTTGGTATCCAGATAGAAAGTCTTATGCTTCAAGGATTCCAACTTAAGGCTTGAGTCTTTCTTGCTGGTCAACAAACAGAATTCCAAGGCGTAGCTGGCGAGATTGAATATGGCAATATTCTTCTGCTCGTTCTCCCAATCAAGGAAACCATTGATTAAATCTACATCCTGTTCCTGCGGGGTATGGTGTTCGGTCAGTGCCTTAATGTTATTTGCCTCAAGCATTCGCTTGAAGGTATCAACGTTCGTTGTAAAGACACCGTACAGATACTGATATATTGAGTCTGCCTTTTCTGTTGGCAGTTCTTTCAGAGCGAGGTACTCGCTAATAAAGTCGCTAAGGGTCTTTGTGGTGCGATTATCAAGTTGCTCACGACGCTCCTTATTCAGAAAGTACTTGTTGTCCGTATTGGCAGAACTGTTCCATTTAAAATAATCGCTGTACTTGGGGTCGTGCAGCACCTTATTCAATTCAGCTTCATCAAAGTTAATGAAATACTCCTTCTCTATGTAATCTGCAAGCGCACCGAGGGTGATTCCCTCGTCGTCGTTCAAGACATATAGGGCATCTTCTACCACCTTCCTGTGCAGTTGCACGGGGGAAATCTGGTAGTTGTTGTTAGCGAACAATGTCGCTGACATTCTAAAGACATTCGCTTGCTGTTGAAAATCCATAAATAATAATTAAGATACTAATCCGGACACCAATCTTTTCGTTCTCTTTACTCCTTTTCTCCTATCTTTTTCAAGACATACTCATTATACCATACAGGAATATACTCAACTATCGTGTTTAATTTTCCATCTTCTTTTTGCGCTATCATCTTGTGCGTAGAGCCACTGTTGTCAAAAATATATGCACTATCTGCAATTTTAATTGCAGCGAAAAGTTGGTCCATTGCCCGATAGTACCGTGCCTTTATCTTATCTACACTTACATCATGACCTCTTTGTTGGACTCTTGCCTTTACTCTCAACACATTAAGCTCGGGATCGTGAAGTGAAACAAAATAAAGATACACCTTAAACCCACAGGCTTTAGCCTGCTTCATAAAATCGAGTTTCGAATGATGAGACATTACCGTCTCAAACGTAAAGCAATTTGCCTGTTCAAGCAATGATGATCTGATAAACTCTGCCAGATGAGTAACAAAATAGTCTTCCAGTTTTGTTAAATCATGGAAAGAGACGCCATTGTTTTCAAATTTCCAATAGATGTCTTCCCGAGATATCTTGTATGTTGTTTTATCTAGAGCCTCATAGAAGGCTTTGTCATCAATAACTAAACTGTAATCTGAGAAATCAATTCGTCCAGTGCCCAGAATCTTCACCTTTATTTCGTCAGCATTAACATAAACACCCAAATGGACCTTTTCTTTAACAATGTCTGTCAATGTCGACTTACCAGAACCGTTAGGACCTGCTATTACTCGCAATCTTTTTCTCGCCATGTTTAATCTATCACTATGACTTTCTCATTTCCCTTTACACGAACTTTAACTTGTCCTATATTGACCACAACAACACTGTCATTGGAATCCGTCCGAACAATAGCATTGCCACGAATGGTATAAGCAATGCCATACTCTTTTGCGCGCAGATACGCAGACCTGCCGTCGCGAGATATGCATTCGTCTATTATTGCTGCTTCTTGTTTATGTGTCATATTATATGATATTGTGTGGTTTAACTGAACATTTTATTACATTTATCGTATTGTATTTTGTAAACTTATCGCCCCTAACGAAGTCGCATAACATAAATGATTTATTCCTCGACTATAACACATCTCCCTTCTAGAATATCATCTTCAACCAACTTAAACTTCATTTCCTTAAGAATTCCCGTATCCACATACTTAACTCTCACTCTATCATTTCTTTCATACGATTTTGATGAACGAACAGGTTCTCGTCTTTTAAAGATTTGAAGTGCTTGCAGAGCATTCTCTTTTACTCGTTGAAGGCTTGTCCTATTTTTATCATTCGCTTTATCAATAACATTATCCACATACGACAGTATCTGATTTGCAATTGCCACCATGGATCCACTCTCCCGATTTGAAAAATATGACATTAATAAAGAATACTCCAAAAACGCCCTAGTAACCATATCTTGATGAGTGAACTGGGTAGGATACTTTTTTAGAATCCAATCTAATTCTTCGGAAATAATAGTTGCCCTGTTCTCTTCAAGGAGTGACCATGCGTATGTACGAACCACGGTAAGCCCAATGGAATCTATGCTATCCCCCGATGCTCTCAAGGTGTCAATATACTCCTTCGCATTCTCCTTTGTATATGAAAGGAAAGCATTGAACTTGCACACATGAAGAACTGAAGACTGTGATAATCCATAATTAGATGTCGAAATATTGTCATGGAGTTCTTTTATTAAACGCTGGGCTCCTTCTCCCCAAATATCCGATGCCAACACCGACTGAAGAAATACTTTAAAAAGGATATCCCCATACGAGTCCTTTAAAATGGTAATCTTCCCTTTTACTATAGGCCACTTGTCATAAGCATAATAATAAATGAGATATAAAGCCCTTTCAAAAACAGTTTCATCTGTTTCCAGTGAGTTATCCGGATCAATAGTTCCTGAAATCTTCTCTATTCCAATAACTAAAGAAACAACATCATTTAAAATCTCATCATGTTGTTCGTCAGGAACAGTAAAATATTTGTCGACAACTATCCTAAGTTTAGCTGTATCTTTTGCATATAACAAAGCAATATTAAAATATTTATCTGCTTCATTTTTTTCATCTTTTGACAAGTACAATGTTGCAAGTTGATAAGATGTATACAACTTTATCTCCTCACTAGCGATTCCTTCTGGCAAAGCGAGAATACTCTTATACTCACCAATAATCATATTCTGATTATCCACATCTGCACTTTCAATGTGTTGCAATGCTGTCAGAGAATTCAATTTGGCAGAAAAGTATAAATCATCCCTTTCTTCACCATCTTTCACTTTCTCAAAACAAATTTGCGCATCCTGATAGCGTCCAAGTTTTAAATAGTCCGCCCCTTTATAAAAAGACACTTGTCGATAATCCACATATGGAACTTGAGGCTCAAATGGAATTTTTTTCAAATATTCTAATGAGCGGTCATAATTATTCAAATGATAATAGCAAGATCCAATGTAATAATAATAAACGTATGAACTTGTTTCTGGAAAATCATTATTTTTAAGATAGTATTCAAACTTTTCAATACTATCTTTATACAAACCTTTCGCATGAAGTTCTACAGCATAGGCCAGCAAACCTTTATCCTCTTCCTCAACCTTCTGTAGCCATGTCATGGATAGAGCGTTATTAATAATCCTATTTTTTATCCTTATCTCATTATCGTTATAATTAACAATACCAGCAAGATACAGCTTATTTTTTATCTTATCTGACAATGCATCCCCCCTATCATAGGCTAGCTGTACAATTGCATCACGTAAATCTCGGTCTTCTTTGACCAATGTGCGTATAGTGTCAATAGGAGCCTTGTCATATGATGTCAAATACATTTCTTTGACAAGTGCATCTACTTTTTCCGGAGTTTGGTCTTTACTATGTTGTAATTCATAACAGATATCCCAAGTTATACGAGGATTACCTGCTGCCCAGTAAAAAACACGCTCTATTACATCCTTTTCAAGCCAATTCAACTCTGCCTTATTGATAAAGGTAAGGTACTCTTCTTGTGTAAAATCGTCAAGATGAATCTTCTCTCCTATATTGAATGGGGAAATCTTAGGATTCTTGATAATCTCTGTTGGTTCTACTACACCAGAGAGGACATATGTTAGTTTTTCAAGTACAGGATAGTTAACACGGCTGAAATATGTGCTT
>JAEEGJ010028780.1_pt1 | contig 11020 bp, 8 predicted proteins | sample 8958761 | NCBI WGS metagenome assembly JAEEGJ01 (sample SAMN16246546, study PRJNA631951) | gut metagenome | biome: gut microbiome; feature: rumen; material: RS-attached | host: Bos | place: Iran: Karaj | collected 2018-10
GCAACGGTCGAGTGCTCCGTCCGCAACGGCTATACGCTCCGTCCGCAACGGCTATACGCTCCGTCCGCAACGGCCGGGTGCCTCTCTATGTAGTTGCCCCTGCCGTTATTCAGTTGCAAAGATGCAAAAATGCTCGAAATTTCGGCTAATTTATGTTAAATATTCATTTTTAATATCACAATATCACCCATAATATCACACGTTAATATGCTGTATAGTAGTGTGATAAGGCGTTGGTGATATTTGTGATATTAATTTTCGAAAAATCAATAGATGTGTACTGACAACCAAACACGACACTTTTGAACTACTTCAATAGCCTCCTTATATATTAAAGAGGTGGTCACTCGTATCCAAAGAGGCCGTCTTTGTTCTTCTTAGTCAGCCTTCCGTGAAAGTAAAACAAGTTGTTTTACTCTTCAAAGTGGTAGGTTTTGTATACCTAAGTATGGCACTTGCGAAGGTAAAACAACTTGTTTTACTTTATCAAGTCATATACTTTCTAGCATCAAATGCCTAGACCTAGTATTGCTAGTGGCCGACGAACGTTATGCTCGTTACGGTCGAAGTCAAAGGTAAAAGGTACTTTTGTTCGGAAAAGAAAAGAAAATCAAGTTTTTCTTTGGTTTTCCGCTCGCTTATTTGTACCTTTGCAGCCGATTTACAAACACAAAACGTTTAGAGGCATGAAAAAGATCAGAGCAGCCGTAGTCGGTTACGGCAACATCGGACGCTATGCCCTCCAGGCACTGGAGGAGGCTCCCGACTTCGAGATTGCAGGCGTGGTACGCCGCAACGGTGCAGAGAACAAGCCAGTGGAGCTGGCTGCGTATGACGTGGTGAAGGACATCCGCGAGCTGAAGGATGTGGATGTGGCCATCCTCGCCACTCCCACCCGCTCGTGTGAAGAATATGCGAAGCAGATCCTGCCGCTGGGCATCAACACGGTGGACTCGTTCGACATCCACACGATGATTCGCGACTACCGCCGCGAGCTGATGGCAGTCAACAAGCAGACCAATACCGTGAGCGTGATTGCTGCAGGCTGGGATCCGGGCTCTGACAGCATCGTGCGCACATTGATGCAGAGCCTCGCACCTAAGGGACTGAGCTATACCAACTTCGGTCCGGGTATGTCGATGGGCCACAGCGTGTGCGTGCGTTCTAAGAAAGGTGTCAAGAATGCCCTGTCGATGACCATTCCTCTGGGCGAAGGCATCCATCGCCGCATGGTGTATGTGGAGCTGGAGGAAGGTGCCAAGCTCGACGAGGTGACTGCCGCCATCAAGGCCGATCCTTACTTTGCCTCCGACGAGACGCATGTCTTCCAGGTGGAGAGCGTCGACGACGTGCGCGACATGGGTCACGGTGTGCATCTGGTGCGCAAGGGCGTAAGCGGACAGACGCAGAATCAGCGTTTCGAGTTCAATATGAGCATCAACAATCCTGCCCTGACAGGTCAGGTGCTGGTCAACGTGGCCCGTGCATCGATGCGTCTGGAGCCCGGCTGCTATACGATGGTCGAGATTCCCGTCATCGATATGCTCCCCGGCGATCGTGAAGAACTGATTTCACATTTAGTATAAACAATGAAAAAACTATTTCTTACAAGCGTTGTGCTGCTGATGGCCGTGATGGCCCAGGCACAGACAAAGATCGCCCCGAAGCTGCAGAAAGGCTTCAAGGCAGTGTACACTGAAGTTGCCACGAACAATGCCGGTGGCACAGAACAGAAGATCACCTCCGAGACGGAGTATGTCGTGAGCGACGTCACCGCCGATGGTGCCGTCATCGACATCACGATGACAAGCATCGATGCCGGTCAGGCTGACAACGGACCGATGGGCAAGTTGATGTCTCTCTCAGAGTCGGTCATGAAGGGCGTCTGCATCAAGGTGCGTACTGATGCCGAAGGTCAGGTGAAGGGCGTGGTGAACCTCGACGAGGTCAAGGCCAAGGTCATTCAGCTCGCCGGTTCCATCGTCGACGAGATCATGAAGGAGAGCCCTGAAATGTCACAGGCATTGCCCAAGGACGTGCTGATGTCGCAGTTCTCCGAGCAGCTCACTGAGGAATCCCTTATCGCCAGCCTCACCAACAGCGGCGTGCTGGCCCTCAACGGAAAGACCGTGAGAAACGGTGCCACTGAGAGCGTCAACAACGAGCAGGGCATGAAGTTGAAGCGCATGTATTTCGTCGTGGGCAAGAACATCATCACCAACTCCACGCTCGACATGACCAAGGACGAGCTGAAGGAGTTCGTCCTCAAGCAGGTCGAGAAGGTGGCTCCCGATCAGGCAGAGATGGTCAAGCAGAACATCGACGCCGTGATGGGTCAGATGTCGTTCAACGTCACCTCGAAGAGTACTTATGAGATGCAGGATAACGGCTGGGTGAAGAGCATCAAGACGGAGGCCAGCCAGGACTCCATGGGTCAGAGCGTCAAGCAGACGTCGGAGATCACGCTGAAGCAGTAAGATACTGCGGAGATTATAGACAACTCAGACAACTCTGGACAGCGGCAGAATAAGCCACGTTGGTCCTCAGTTGTCTGAGTTGTTTTTGTAATTATTCGTCCTTTTTATCTCGTGCCTGATACTCTAGCGGCGTGCAGCCCACCTCCATCAGAAACCATCGGTAGAAAGACTTGCGGCTCGTGAAACCACACTCCAGGCTGATGGCCTCAATTGAGAAGTTTGGGTGCTCATCTATCATTTTACAGGCCGCCTTGATGCGGTGATGACAGAGCAATTTGTGTAAATTGTTATATCTAGGACTGCATTCAAATGCCTTTTTTAACTTTTTCTGCGTAATATCGAGGTCTTTTGCGATATCTTTGATCAATTTGGACTTCGATGGAAGGTACAGCTCTTCCTTCTCTATAAGTTTATTGAGTCGTTTCAGAATGATCTCGTCAGTCACCAGGTCGTTCTTTTTCCGGCTCTTTGGTATGCTGGCATGAAATTCCGGGAAGTTCTCACCCAGGTATTTGTTGATGCTATCTATTTGTTCCATAAGTTCTCTAGATAGGGATAATGCCCTTGCATGCATCTGTGCAAGTTCTTCCAGTGCTTTGCCTCTGTTCTTCAGGTTTATCATAGCTTTCAATGGGTTTGGTTCCGGTTTGTTATAAATCAGCGTGCAAATATAACAAATTCATTTCAATTGACGAACGCTTTTTTGTTTTATTTGTGTCAATTTGTTGTTTTGAACAATGATTCCCATTTTGATACATATTTAAAGATAAAATGTGTTTTAGATACAAAAAAAGTTGTAATTTTGCACAGAATTTCTAAATAGACTATTACTCGTTAGGATAAATAACGTTTTTTATAAACAGATTAAAAATATGCGATACATGCAAAGGACACTAGGCAGAGCGCTGTTGTTGCTGGCTTTCCTCGCAGGAAGCCATCAGGCAGAGGCACAGATCTCGTTGAAGAACAATCTGCTGTATGATGCCAGCTTGACTCCCAACATCGGCATGGAGGTGGGACTGGCACGCAAGTGGACGTTTGATGCCACATTTGGCCTCAACCCCTGGACGTTCAACGACAACAAGAAGTGGCGTCACTGGCTTGTGCAGCCGGAGGCGCGCTATTGGTTCTGCGAGAAGTTCAACGGCCATTTCGTCGGTCTCCATCTCATGGGTGGTGAGTTCAATGCTGGCGGAGTGAAGTTCCCATTCGGCATTGCCCCCTGCCTGCACCACAACCGCTACGAGGGATGGTATGCTGGTGGTGGCTTGGTCTATGGCTACCAATGGCCAGTCAGTCGTCACTTCAGCGTCGAGACCGTCATTGGTCTGGGCTACGACTATCTGAAGTACAAGAAGTTCCCCTGTGAGCATTGCGGCACACAGACGGGCGAAGGCCATTACAACTATATTGGCCCGACCAAGGTAGCCCTTAACATGATTTACAACCTCTAACCCTTATATATATAATAATGTATATGACTATCAAGTTACGCCATATCTTAGCAGGCCTGTTGATCGTGGCCTCGCAGTCGCTGAGCGCACAGACGCTGAGCGACGGCCAGACGGTTGTGAAGAATGCACTGCTTACACCCCAGAGCGGACAGATGTTGCTCACGATGGACGTCTGTCTCGATGAGCTCAAGCTCAAGCACAACCAGTCGGTGGTGATGCATCCCGTACTCTATTCTCTCGACGGCACTCAGAAGGCAGCCTTTGATCCCATGGTCATCGACAGCCATGCCGAGTATGTGCTCTACGAGCGCGGCCTGTCGAACGTGGCCTACAGCAACGTTCCTCATGTCAGCCGTCGTAGCGGAAAGCCTCAGACTGAATATTATCGCAGCACAGTGCCCTACGAGTCATGGATGGACGGCTACGAGCTGCGCCTCGAGGAAGATTTGTGCGCCTGCGGCGACCTGTCGCAGCTGCCCTATGTCACTTCCTTGCGCCGTGACCTGCCGCCCGATCCCTATACCCTCATTGCACTGACCAACCTCGAGCCCGTTCAGGACAAGGCTCCCTACGAGCTGCATGGATCGGCCTTCATCAACTTCGTGGTCGACCGGTGGGAGATGAAGCCCGACTATATGGACAACCGCCGCGAGCTGCGCAAGATTACCGATACACTCGATATCATGGTGGCCGACAAGAACATCACCGTCAAGGAAATCAAGATTCACGGATGGGCATCGCCTGAGTCGCCCTTCACCCACAACCGCATGCTGGCCACCAACCGTGCCAAGAGCCTCACCGAATGGCTGCGGAAGAACTATGACCTACCCACCAGCGCCTTTGCTCCCGCCGAGGCAACGCCTGAGAACTGGATTGGCCTGCGCGAAGCAGTGGAGAAGATGGACGGCACGCAGCTGGCCCACCGCGATGAGATCCACTCCATCATACGTGAGCTGCTGCTGAAGGAAGACCGCGAGATAGAGCGCACAGCCGATGCCACTGAGGCACGCATCAAGTCCAGCTACCCGCAGGACTATCAGTACCTGCTCAGGACTGTTTACCCATCGTTGCGTCGCTCCGACTACGAGATTACATTCAACGTACGCACGTTCAACACCATCGACGAGTGCCTGCAGATCTACCGCACCAAGCCCTACCAGCTCTCGCAGCATGAGCTATGGCGCGTGGCACAGACCTTCGAGCCTTACTCCGATGAATATAACCGAGCCCTGCAGACAGCACTCAACAACTATCCTGACGATGAGGCTGTCAACCTCAACCTGGCCAATGTCGCCATACAGCAGCGCGATCCGCTGAAGGCCGAGACACTGCTGCAGCGGGCCGGAAACAGCGGCGCTGCTGAGAATGCCCGTGCCGTCGTATGCATCCTTCGCGGACAGTATGAGGAGGCTGCACGCCACCTCGACAACGCACAGCAGAAGGGCATCGATGTCAGCCGCAACCGTCAGGCCATTCAAAAGATGCTTCCCTATAAGGATAGAAAATAATCTAATTATTCTTTAACATTTTAATCTCTTTATTAATCATTTATGAAAAAGTTTAGTCTTTTCGCTCTCGCTGCAGCTGGACTGCTGCTCGGAGCCTGCTCGTCGGAAAAAGACGAGATTGCTGAGCCCAACAACCTCTACGGAATGGTAGAGGGAGAAAGCTCATGGCTGGCCGTAGGCATCTCGATGCCCGGCGACGCTATCACTCGTGCCAACGAGGATCTTACTGATGGAGAAACAACTGAGTTTGAAGTGAAGAGCGGTACGCTTTATCTCTTCAAGGGTGCCAATGAGGATGCTGCAGTGTTCTTCCAGTCGTTCCCCATCAATGCAAAATTTAACAAGGAGGCAGATGACAATGTTCCTGGTGGCAATACCCAGGATCCTACTTATCCTAATCCTACTACTTCTGATGGCTACGGTGAAATCACTTCCACCAGCGCTAAGATGGTGCAGGAGATTCAGAACCCCAACCTAGGCATCAGTGATAAGCTCTATGCTTATGTCATCCTGAACGATGATGGTAATGAGACGGGAATTGCCGCAACAGCAAATACGACCACAGGTGCACAGTTCAAGAAGCTGCAGCTGATGGCTATCGGTATTGCAGACGAGACGTTGGGTTATGGAGCCATCGGATCCGATGGTCTCGTGATGACCAGCGTGCCCATCTCTACCGTTGCCGGAGGTGAGTCTGCCCCCGCTAGCGCAAACATCATTACTTTCACGGAGATTGACAAGAGCGCCATCTACAAGACCAAGGCTGAGGCTGAGGCCGCTGGCGCACAGTCGGCTTGCATCTATGTGGAGCGTGCTGCCGTGAAGGTTGAGGTGGACGTGGACAAAGAATTCGGCATCCAGCTCGACGGTCAGACTTCTACGACATTGATTGCTGCTGCTGATGTGACATGGGCTCTCGGTAATGTGAACCACGGTGGAACAGGTGGCGTAGGCTACTACAACACCCGTCAGGTCGACACTGACTGGCTGCCCTACAACAACGCCGCAACTACTCCTGCTTACCTGAGATGGCGTATGGTGGGTCGCACTCCGTTCTTCAACGCTGACCATACCCCCAACCCCGCCTTCCGCACTTACTTCGGTTATGATCCCAACTATTCTGGCACAGGTGCTATTCCTCAGGATGCCAATACGGGTCTGATCAACGCTCAGCTGACCGATGCTCAGTACACGCTGAAGTCTGAGGATGTCACATACACCTATGAGAACACCTTCGATGAGAACTCACAGATTTTCCGCAACACCACTTATGTCGGTGTGAAAGCTAAGATCAATGATGGTGACTTCTATACGATGGAGGGACAGCCCAACACCATGCTGGATGAAGTTGCTGACATTGAAGCTGTTGTCAAGATTCGTATGCGCGATGTGATCAACCAGAAGATTGCTTCCATCCAGAGCGATATCAATACCGATCTTGGTAAGGCTGCTGACGCCACCGATCGTAAGATCTCCACAGATGTTACTAGTGTTACTTTTGATGTAAAACTCACTGTTACTCCGGGTACTTATAATGCAACAACTGGTGAGCTGCCTTATACCATTGCATTGGCACTGGACAATATTAAGGTTAATGGTGGTGCCACCCCATCTGCTACAGATAAAGCCGCCATTGAGGGAATAGCTGCTCCTTATCTGAATCCCACAGGCGGCATTGCTGTTCCTGCCAACTCGAAGGTTTACCAGTACAAGGGTGGTGTCTCCTACTATTCAGTTCGCATCAAGCACTTCGGCGATGTGGAGACTCCTTGGAACGCACCTGGAGAGGCATACAATGTCTATCAGGATGCTACCGTTCCTTGCATCTATCCTGCTAATGCAACTCAGACTGTCAACAAGGTGACCACCGTCTATGGTGAGAACTATGCTCATGCTTGGCTGGGCCGCTATGGTATCGTCCGCAACAACTGGTACGTTATCAAGCTGAAGAAGATCGAGGGTATCGGTTCGCCCGTTCCCGAGGACTTCAGTGGTGAGGCTGGTAACACTCCTGACGACAATCCTCCCACCAGCTACTTCATCTCTGCAGAGGTACACATCCTGCCTTGGGTGAAGCGCTTCCAGGAAGAGACGCTCTAAGCTTACTATTCGCATAAAAGATGGCCGGCGCTACGCGGGTGCCGGCCACCTTTCAAAAACTTTAATACACGACGCGACATACATACAACGTATAGATATTTAATCCAACGCTACAATGATGCAGTTCAATAAAAAGACATTCATTGCCCTGACGGCTCTCACAACATTAGCATCGTGCTCGATGATGAGCGACGACCTTGAAGACTGTCCGCAGGGGCTCTCCGTGGAGTTTGTTTACGACTACAACGTGGAAAGAGCAAACATGTTCAACGACCACGTCGGAAGCGTCACGCTCTATGTCTACGACCAAGCCGGACAGCTGGTGCGTACGCAGACAGAGGACAACGTTGCCTCTGTGCAGCCACTGCGCAATCCCAACTACCGCATGACTGTCGATGGACTGCAGCCTGGCGAATATCGGCTACTGGCGCTGGCCAACCAGCGTCGCTATGCTGACATCAGCCAGCTCTCCGGCGTGCGCTATCTGCGCGACGGACAGACTGGTGCGATGAACAATCTTAATGTCACACTGGCCAACGTGCCCGGCTTGCAGGCCGCCACACTCATCAAGCAACAGCTTGACACGCTCTGGCATGGTACGCTGCGCTCAGCACAGTACACCCAGAACCCTGTGACGCGCGCCGACGATCCCGTGCTTGTCAATGCACAGACGGTCACCGTTCGCGAACATGAGCTTACAAGCTGTGTCGTCAGCCTCGTGCGCGACACTAAGCGACTCCACATCTCGCTCCGCCAGGCCGACAATCCTGCTCACTGCGACATCGCAGACTATGAGATCTTTATCACCGACCAGAACGGAAAGATACTTTGGGACAATAACGTCGACACCGATGGTACTCCTCAGCTGACCTATCGGCCATTCGACGAGTGGAACACATACTACAGCTCTGTCACTGCACAGAGCTACGACAGCCGCCCCGCCAGCGATGAAGGACTGGAGGAGACGGCACATGCCGACCTCGACTTCAACCGCCTCATGCTGCGACAGGGCAACAGCACCGTCGCTCCCGCCATGCTCTATATCAACTATAGGCCCGACGGACATCAGGTGGCTGCTATTAACCTGCCCGAGATCCTGCAGCAGGGACGAGGCGCCTTCGAGCGCTACGCCTATAGTCCGCAGGAGTTCCTCGACAGAGCTTACGACTATCGCCTCGACTTTATCCTCGTAGGCGAGGAATGGAACTTCATAACCCTCGGCATACATTCACTGCCCTGGACAAAGCGCTTCCAGAACGTAACGCTCCACTAATTATCAACAACAGACTACAACGATAGCATGAAACTGCTTCATAATATACTAATCCCTCTGGCCTTGTCCGGCTTCGTCGCATGTCAGGACTATGATGCCGACCACTACAACCAAGTGTATAGTGGGGTCGACAGCATATACATCGAGATGACGTTCGACATTGCCGATGGCGATGCTTTCACTCGTGCGGATGTGCCTAACGGTGGTGAAGAGGGAGACGGATGGGAATATGGAAGAGAGTATGAGAACCAGCTGCACCACTTCACAGTTTTTGTTCTCGGCGATGGCAATGGCATCAATGCTGCAGCCAACACGCAATTCGTAGGAAGCCGGTATTTCACCGACGCGGAAGTGGCAAGGGTAGATTCTATCCGTGAGTATAACCTGCAATTGAAGAATTATGATGTCCGGAAAGATGTTCTCACCTATACATTCTCAATTCCCATCTTGAGCAGCCGTGAGGAAATAGTTCCCGACCCATATCGGTTCATCGTCGTTGCCAACGACGGTGATCTCACATCATATAAGACACTGGGTGCCCTTCGTGATGCCCTTCCTGAAAAGTCATGGACTGAAGCTACCGCTCAGACTTCAACGCCTACTCGTTTTGTCATGAGCAACGAGAATGACAACTATTATGTCTCCGGTACTGGTGTCGTAGAAAATCCCTATCGCCTGCACGTTACTATTGAGCGTCTGGCTGCACGCATCGACTACGATCCCACTGGGGCTGAAAAGACTGACGACGGACTACGCTATTCGATCTACGCTCCTGTGAACGAGTCTGATCCAAGTCCAGTAGTTCCTCTTGGTGCACCCACACGTGCTGATGGTGATGCTCCTCTGTTAGCTTATCTTTACGTCGACCGCATGGCCATTATAAACGGATGTCAGAAACCGTCCTATTATATTAAACGTGTGGCTGACGACATTAATGGTACAAATCTTGTCTATCTTGGCGATGAGACACCTACTCCTCGTGGTGTAGCTACTAACTATGTCATCGACCCCTATTCTGCACAGAAGACCGAGGCCAACCGCACTAACGCAGTACTCCTCGATAATCTCTTTGGCGACAGTCGTATCACCAATGCCGCTACTCTGATAGCATCCGATGCTGCCAAGTTGCCAACAGTAACCGATACGAAAGCTCCCGTCATCCTCGGCTATGTCAACGAGAACACCTTTGATAAGGCGATGGCATGGTCGGAATATACCACTGGCGTACTTATCCAGTGCCGCTACGCTCCTGTGGCAAACTATTATCAATCTTACAGCATTCAGACACAAGAGACATCAGACGGAACCATTGAGAACGAAGTGCTGACGCCAGACACCTATGTACTGGGCACTACTTTCTATATGGTTGAGCCCAACACGTCTGACATTGATGAGAGTCAGCGATTGTATTTCAAGAATAAGGCCGATGCAGAAGCTTACGCTACTAACACTGCACGTAAGCATTTCTGCAAAGTGGTGGAATACACCAATGGCATCTGTTATTACATGACCTATATGCGTCACTCCAACAAGGTGGAAATTATACATAATACGATGGAGTTCGGCATTGTCCGCAACAATATCTATCGCCTCAAGCTCAATCCTCAGACCGGTCCTGGTACACCAACGGTTGATCCTCGCCATCCAGAGGAGCTGAAGGCACGCATCTATGTAAGAAAATGGCTCGCTGTAGAGCATCCTGTCATATACGTATAAAAAAGTATGAAGAAGAATATCACAATATGTTGTCTCCTTGCCCTCGCCACTGTTTTGGGGCTGGGCGCATGTAGCAGTGACGACGTAGACCAGATTCCTGAGGGCATGGGACAGGTGCAGGTGCGACTCTCTGCCCGTTATCATGGTGTAACACGTGCCACAGGCGACTGGCTTGATCCGACAGATCCTAAAGAACTGATCCACGACTATTGGGTGGTATTTACCAAGATGAACGATGAGGAGAATCTTATCGTTGAGGATATCGTAACAGGTAATTGTGGAGAAGCAGGTAAAGAAGAGGATACCTTCCGTTTCATGCTGCCTCCAGGAGAGTATAAAGTCTTTGCCTTTGCCAACCTGCCAACAAATGCCAATTTCGCATCACTGGGCATCGTGAAAGGTTCTGCTATGCCCGACCTGTCAACTAAGACCCTTCCCACCACCAATGGCTGGACCAACAACATACCCATGTCGAGCCATATCGGTGGACAG
>JAEEGJ010028782.1_pt1 | contig 11019 bp, 8 predicted proteins | sample 8958761 | NCBI WGS metagenome assembly JAEEGJ01 (sample SAMN16246546, study PRJNA631951) | gut metagenome | biome: gut microbiome; feature: rumen; material: RS-attached | host: Bos | place: Iran: Karaj | collected 2018-10
TGAGTACCTTCAATTTCGCAATATACAAATACATTGTTCATATTCGTGTCTTTTTGTAGTTATGTAGTTAAGAAGTTATCGCTTCGCTCGCCCTTTCGGGCAGTAGTTAAGCCATTACCTTCTTCGCTTGTATCAGCCACCAGACATTTGGCTTAACTACTTAACTTCTCTAACTTCTTAACTTCTTTATCTCATTAGCCAATGATTTTCTCTTCCAACAATTCTTTGATCATTCCCTCGATATCAGCATCAGAAGCCGTCAAAGTTTTCGACTCCTTAGCCTGGAACACGATGTTCTTGATGGTCTTCACCTTCGTGGGTGAGCCACTCAGACCGCACTGGTTTACATCGCCATCCACGTCGGCCACGCTCCACTGGTTCAGTGTGAGCTCAGGACGCTCTTCGTACAAATAGTCGTATGGCGTACCCTCGGCAGGACGCTCCATAGGACAGGTAGCGCGCTTGTACTTCATTACCAGCTTAGCATTCTGAGGACGACAGGGAGCAGCGCTTCCGTTTACGGTGATGACAACTGGCAGAGGAGCCTCAACGGTCTCCACGCCACCGTCGATCACGCGCTTGATGGTAGCCTTACCATCTTTAACACTGAGTACCTCCTCGGCATAAGTAACCTGATTAAGGCCCAGCTTCTGAGCCACCTGAGGACCTACCTGAGCGGTATCACCGTCGATAGCCTGACGACCACCGATCACGATGTCAACGTCGCCAATCTTCTTGATGGCAGTAGCCAGCGCATAAGATGTAGCGAGGGTATCAGCACCAGCGAAGAGACGGTCGGTCAGCAACCAACCTGTATCAGCGCCACGATAAAGTCCCTGACGGATAATCTCACCTGCACGTGGAGGACCCATCGTGAGGATTCCTACTGTTGAGCCTGGGTTTTGCTCCTTCAGGCGAAGGGCCTGCTCCAGGGCATTCAAATCTTCTGGATTGAAGATGGCGGGCAGGGCAGCACGATTCACAGTACCTTCTGCGGTCATAGCGTCCTTACCCACATTTCTGGTGTCTGGCACTTGCTTGGCCAGCACAACGATTTTTAAAGCCATAAATTATATATATAAATAATGTGTATCCTAAAAGGGGTGCAAGGACAGTGCAAGCCTGTTCTCGCAGCGCCTTTCTCAAAAAGGCGGTGCAAAGGTACAACTTTTTGCGCACACAGCCAAACAAAATGCACAAAAATAGCCCTTTTGTGCACAAAGCTTGATTTTTGTGCAAATATTATTTGGCTTTCTCCGTGTTTTTTTATACTTTTGTCCCCATGATTGACAGAGCGACCGTCGATAAGATTATGGATGCCGTCAACATCGTGGATGTAGTCGGCGAATTTGTTAACCTGCGCAAGGCGGGGGTTAACTACAAGGGACTGTGTCCGTTTCACGACGACAAGACCCCCTCGTTTATGGTGTCTCCAGCCCGCCAGATCTGCAAGTGTTTCGCTTGCGGCGAGGGCGGTAATGCCGTCAACTTCCTCATGAAGCACGAGCAGATCACCTACCCTGAGGCACTGCGCTGGTTGGCGAAAAAATACAATATCGAAATTCAGGAGCGTGAACTGAGCGACGACGAGAAACGCGAACAAAGCGAGCGAGAGTCGATGTTTGTGGTCAACGAATGGGCGTGTCAGTATTTTCACGAAATCCTGAAGAACGACGTCGACGGACAGGCCATCGGCAAGCAGTATTTCCGCAGCAGAGGCATTCGCGACGACATCATCGAGAAGTTCCAGCTGGGCTTTGCACTCAACAAACGCGACGCTCTGGCCAATGAGGCCAAGCGCAAAGGCTATAAGCCTGAGTTTCTGGTGAAGACGGGACTGTGTATCGAAAACGAAAAAGGCATCTACGACCGTTTTGCTGGTCGTGCCATCTTCCCTTGGTTCAACGTCAGCGGCAAGGTGGTAGCCTTCGGAGGCCGTAAACTCGACGCTGCCACCAAGGGTGTCCAGCAGAAATACGTCAACTCACCCGACTCGGAGATCTATCATAAGGAACGCGAGCTCTACGGTATCTATCAGGCCAAAAAAGCCATTGTCAAAGAGGATTGCGTGTATATGGTCGAAGGCTATACCGACGTCATTGCCATGCACCAGTGCGGACTGGAGAACGTCGTGGCCAATTCGGGAACGGCACTCTCCAACTATCAGATCAAACTGCTGCGACGCTTCACGTCCAATATCGTGCTGCTTTACGACGGCGACGAAGCCGGTATCCACGCCGCTATGCGAGGAACGGACATGCTGTTGGCAGAGGGTATGAACATCAAGGTACTGCTCCTACCCGATGGCGACGATCCCGACTCGTTTGCACGCAAACATACCGCCCAGCAGTTCAAAGAGTATATCGAGGCCCACCAGACGGACTTCATACAGTTCAAGACCGAACTGATGCTGAAGAACGTGAAAGACCCCATCAAGCGCGCAGAGGCCATCAACAACATCGTCCGCTCCGTCAGCGTCATCCCCGACCCTATCGTACGAGCCACCTACATCACCGAGTGTGCCCGACGCCTGGAGGTTGACGAACGGACGCTGATAAGCCAGACAAACAAATATATTGCCGGCGACCGCGAGGAACAGATGAAGACTGCCGAACGCGAAGCCAGATCAGGGGACGGTTTTCCTGATAGAAGCGAAGCGGGAGATCAGGAGACCCGTCCCCGCGATGCGGAGGACACGTCGTTCTACCGCCTGTCGTTTGAGAGTACCGTCGAACGCCTCATCATCCAGAACATCATCCGACACGGCGACGAGATTATCTTCAGCGATCTCGAAGCCGAAGACGGTTCCACCGTGAGCCTCAACGTCGCCCAGTATGTTGACTTCGACTTGAGCCAGGACCAGTTGTCGTTCTCCACACCGCTATACAACAAGATACTGCAGGAGGCAGTGGAACACTCCGAGGATCCAGACTTCAAGGCCGACCGCTATTTCATGCAGCATCCCGATCCGGAAATCAGCCGACTGGCGGCAACGCTGGGCATTGACAGCCACCAGCTCAGTCGCAGCTTCGAACGCGAGGAGAGCGAGAACGACCTGCGCCAGCGCATTCAGCACCTCATCCTGGACTTCCGTATGGACATCGTCAACCAACACATGAAGGAGGTGCAGCGACAGTTGAAGGACGCAGGGACGGATATGAACCGCGTGCGGGAACTGATGGAAGAATACAAACAGACACAGGAACTGCGTAACGCACTGGCCCGACAACGAGGCTCCGACGTCATCGTGTAGCGATTACGCTAATTGATAATTGACAATTGATAATTGAGAATGGAAGGATGGTTGTATATATTGAGCATGACGCTGCTATGGTGCATCATCGCCATAGCCGTCATTCATGTCGTCATGGACAACCGACAGCCCGCCAAGACAATGGCGTGGGCACTGGTCATCTTCTTCCTCCCGCTGGTGGGCATCGTGCTCTACCTCTTCTTCGGCGTCAACCACCGACGTGAACGCCTCATCTCGCAACGCTCGCTCGACCAACTGTCGAAACGCTCGATGCTGGGATTCGTCGAACAGCAGGACCTGCACGTGCCCGAGAGCCACAAACAGCTCGTCGACCTGTTCATCAACCAGAATCTCTCGCTGCCATTCAAGGTGTCTGGCGTCGACATCATGACCGACGGCTACGCCTTCTTCCCCGAACTATTGGCCGACATTGGCAAGGCTCAGCATCATATCCACATCGACATCTACATCTTCGAAGAAGACCCGCTGGGCAACCTCATTGCCGACGCACTCATCGACAAAGCCCATCAGGGTGTCGAGGTGCGCATCATCTACGACGACGTGGGGTGCTGGCGCGTCCGCAGGAGGTTCTTCGAACGGATGCGCGAAGAAGGTATCGACGTGCAGCCCTACCTGCCCGTACATTTCCCCACATTCACCAGTAAGGTCAACTACCGCAACCACCGTAAAATCATTATCATCGACGGAACAGTAGGATATATCGGAGGTATGAACATCGCCCAGCGCTACGTGTCCGACAAGTGGCGCGACACCATGCTGCGACTGCAGGGACCCATCGTCTATTCCCTGCAACGGGCCTTCCTCATTGACTGGTACTTTGTGGACCGTACGCTCATCACCAACCGCATCTATTATCCGCCCTTCACCCTTCAGCACAAATCTCTCACCTCTCACCTCTCACCTCTTACCTCTCACCTCTCACCTCTTACCTCTAATAACTGCCTCGCACAGGTGGTCACCAGCAGCCCGGCGACGCTCTATCCGGAAATCATGCAGGGTTTCGTACGCGCCATCACCTCCGCACGACGCTATATCTATCTGGAGACACCTTACTTCCTGCCCAACGAACCCGTGCTCTTTGCCCTGAAGACGGCAACAATGGCAGGAGTCGACGTACGCATCATCTGTCCACACCATTCCGACGCCAAGTTCACGGAATGGGCGTCACGCTCCTATCTGCGCGAACTCCATGAGGCCGGAGCACAGATTTTCCTCTACGAACCGGGCTTCATGCACTCCAAACTGATGGTCATCGACGACTCATTGGTGACCTGCGGTTCGACGAATGCCGACTTCCGTTCGTTCGAGAACAACTTCGAGGCCAACGTGTTTATCTACAGCCAGGGGACGGCCCTGCGCCTGAAGAAGGTCTTCCTCGACGACCAGTCGCTCAGCACTCCCCTCGAGAAGGTCACCTCATGGATGCGCCCGAAATTCCTCCCCCGCCTCTGGGAGAGCCTCACGCGCATGATTTCCCCGCTGTTATAGTCGCTTGGACTGCGACCAATCGAACTTTCCGTAGTCGATGAGCAGACCGATAACGCCCTGGTTCTTCTCGACGGCAAACGCCCAGAAATTGACGATTGACAAAATTGACGAATCTCTCAGAACGCCTTTATTTAGGGCTATTCCCAGAGACGACAAATCCCACGTTATGCTTTATAACGTGGGATTTTAGTTGATTTATTGGTGAATTTTCCGTATTTTCGTGCAGAAAACCGCCCTCAAACGGGCCTATTTACCACTGGTCTTCGGTATCGTCGTTGGGATCGCCAAGCGGTAATGACTGCTGTGAGCCTGCCAGCAGCTGCGGCTGCATCTTCAGGCGGTAAACCATCATTTCGGGTTTCGTATATTGCTTTTTCATATTCTTCTTTTTTTTAGTCGCCCGCAGGGCGCTTATTACTTAATCACTATTTTCTTTCCATTCACGATGTACAGGCCCTTCTGCGTCGGCATGCCCTGCAGCTTCCGTCCGTCGAGGCTATACCACTCGCCGCTTAATTCGTAAGATTTGTGCGATTCGTGTTCGCTAATAGCTGTCGTGTTCTCGTCAAATCCGAAGTATGCTGGAGCAAGCGTCGTCGCAATCTCAAGATGCGCCTTGTTCGGGTTCAGTGCCGCACCTGTGAACTTATAGAAGCCCACCGTACCGCTCTTAGCTGCCAGTGTATAGGGCACTTTACCTGCTGCTACCGTCGCACCGCCCTTGAGTTCATTGGTAGTAACGTCGAATGTCGAAGCTGTCGCAGTACGCGTCAAATCAAAGTTGCCGGATGTTGCTTTCAGAACAACTGCCGTGTTGGCAGGGATGATGCCGTCCGTGATTTCCGTCAGTGTCACCGTACTGCCATTCAGCGTGCCGATGTAGGCTGTCGTGCCTGATGGAACCGTATAGCCTGCTACTGGGTGATAGAACGTTGACCAGTATTCGCCTGCATGAGCAGGATCCTCGTTCGCCGTTACACTAAAGGTATTCGACGGTGTCAGTGTCTTGCCCGCGATGGCGGAAGGATCAACGGGGCCAGCATTGTAATCGTGCCCCTCTCCGTCATAGTAAGTTATGCCAGGAAGGATGGTGACACCATTATCTGCATCGTAATTGCCGGCTTTCACGGTAGCACCGCCAAGTCTGATCTGTGCTCCAGTTTCATAGGTGATGAAACTGCCGGCGGTGACTGTGCCGCCATAGATGCCAATGCTGCCTTGGGGACACATGATATAGCCAGTAACGTTGATGGTTCCACCGTAGATAGAGACTGAGTAGTTTCCCATAATATTACCACTGATATTGGCAGTACCCGTGCCTTGGCTTTGGCCGTAGATACAAAGATCGTCATTGTTTGTTTGGGGCTCTATATTGTTTGCCGTCAGCGTTGCTCCGTCGCAGAGGATGATGTGCACCTCACCGTTGGCATTGGTAGAGAGGTTGCCGCTGAATGTGACGTCGTTTTTCACTACATACCAGCCCGCAGGAATCGTCGTCATGGTGTTGTTAAGCACGGTGTAGTTCGTGCAGTATTCCGTCGTGCCGTTTTTGATATACGGAATGGCTACCCGCAATGTCTTACCGTTCAACTTGTTCATGTCGGTAATGTCGCCGCTGATTTCCTCTGTTCCGTTATGAAGAGTCAGGCTGTTAGCAATCGTCACCGTTACATTCGTGTTAGTGGGGAATGCAGCGTCTCCTATGGTTACTCCACCGTTAAGCGTGATGGATGCCAGGCTGGTACACTGATTGAAGGCAGCATAGTCGATATTCGTCACGCTGACAGGGATATTGATGCTCGTGAGTCCGCTGTATGCGAAGGCATTGTCACCGATGGCCTCCAACGTCGAGGGCAGAGAAACGGAGGTTAAGTTGCTGTAGGGAGTCACTGTGCCATTGCTTCCGAAGGCATAAGCAGCAATGCTGGTCACGCCATCGCCAATAGTGACGGTCTCAATGTAATTGGCAGAACCGTACCAAGGATAATCGGTGAAACTGGCGGCAGCCTTCATCTCGCCCGTGCCGGTGATGGTCAGCGTTTTACTGTCGCCGTCGAATGACCACGCCAGGTTATTATCACCCCAAGTGCCGTTAGCATCAGGGGCAATAACCTGGAATGTTTCCCACCGACTGCCGGCGTAGTTGCCAATGCCGACAATCTCCACTTTGCACTCGTCGTCGATTGCAGATGTCGTGATGGGGGCGCCATTGGTGTAGGTCACGCTGCCAAACTGGTAGTCCGTTCCCAGGCTCAGGGGAGTGCTGCCATCCATGACGACGACGCCCATCCCTGTGATGAAATCTTGGACAGAGCTCACACTATAGCTGCTGTTTACATAGTTGAACTTGTAGTAGATAATGTCGAAAGGACTGTTTGGACCTTCCAGCGTCTGATTCGGCACCGTTGCCGTAATGTCCGTATTCGTCATCAGTTTCTTCCACTTGGCATAGAGCGTTGCCGCACCATTTGTTCCGGTCAGGTCGCTAACAATCTGCTCGTCGTCATATACCTTGTCACCGTCGGGCGTTGTTGCCCAGCCAATGAAGTCGGAGTAGCCGGCGGGGGCGGTGTAGGTGTTGGCGTTAAGGGCTATGGGGAAGCCAAAGAGGAGTCCCTGATTGGGCATTGTGGTGCCCGAACCGCCATTTGCATTGTAACTGACGGTAGTGCTGATGTTCACGGTCGGGTCGTAGGTGATAGAGGTAATGGTATGGGAACTGGTGATGCCTCCTGTCATCACGCCGCCAATGGTCACCGTGCCGACGGAACTGTGTGAACCATAGCCTGCGCCAATGATATAGGGTGCACTGTATGATTGAACACTGGCGGTAACGCTTTTCACGCCGGTAGTAATTGTGATATCGCCACATTGGCTATTCAGACCAGCACCGATAGCGGCGGATCGGTGGTAGCCATTGGCAGTAATGGTGCCGCCATCTATGATGATGTTTCCACATCTGATTTCGTTACCGCCGCCGATAGCTGCAGCATAGCCACCGTTGGTACATCTGGCGGTGAGGCTACCCGTGCCGGCAGTGCCGCCCTGAATGGTGAGCGTGCTGTTTTGTGGAACAAAGATAGCGGGATAATTAGCATGTAAACCTGTCACGGTGTTCGTCGTACCGTCGGCCAGGACGATGGTGGCATTACCCTCGCAGGTGATGCCTGCCCATGGGGTGTTGTTATTGCCGTATTCACTGCCAATAGTCACACCGTTGAGCGTCACCGTGGCACCAGAGGCTATCGACACCTTCACGTCGCGGCTGAGCGTACCAGTCAGTACAGTGCCGTCCGGAACCGTGTAATCGACGGTGAGCGTAGAGAGGTTGTTGTTAAACCACTGGGCATAGAGCGTCATTGACTGGTCTGTCGCCGCCAGGTTTGTCACACTCGCCTGGTCAGCATAACTGGTGCCGGTGCCGTCGGCCGCAGTATTCCAGCAGACGAAGAAGTAACCCTCGCGGGTAAAGGTGTTGGCGTCCAGTTGCGTAGGTACATCAGTTGTGATAGTCTGGTCATCCATCGAGCCGCTGCCTCCATTTTTATCAAAAACGACGGTATAGGTATCAACCAAAGGGTCTTGATATTTTGGACCATCGACATTGCCCGTCACACCCTTGACGGTCACGGAATTGCACTGAAATTCCCCCTTGCCATCACCGATGCTGTAAGGTGCGCCAGAGCCCGCTCTAGCTGTGATGCTGGTCACGCCATCGGTGATTAGGATATTACCACAAGAACTTATACTACTTGACATATTATATTCTTTGTTGCCGCCACCAATACCGGCAGCGCCGCTACCGCCTGTAGCTTTGATAATACCACCCTCTATTGTGATATCACCACAAGTGCACCGTCCATCGTTGCTATTACTGCCACCGATACCAGCAGCACCGTTACCACCCGTGGCTGTGACAGTACCGCCCGTGATGCTGATGTTGCCGCAGGAACCTACATAATTTTCGGCTCTGCCACAACCAATGCCTGCACCACCTGCATCACCACCAATAGCCGTGATGATGCCACCAGTGATGCTGATATGACCGCAATCTTTATCTTCGTAATGGCCACCGCCGATAGCCGCGCCATCGCCGTTACTGCTGGCTGTGAGTTTACCCGTGCCTGCCGTACCGCCGCGGATGGTGAGTGTCTTGTTCTGAGGCACGTAGATGCCGGGGCAGTAGCTATGGAATCCTTTTATGGCGTTCTGCGAGCCATCGGCCAGGATGATGGTGGCATCGCCTTCGCAGGTAATGCCAGCCCATTTATATTTAAGGGGAGATTTATTATCATATACGCCGTTGATAGTCACGCCGTTGAGCGTTACCGTCGCGCCGTCGGCAATTGAGATTTTTACAAGATAGTTATCGGTGTCGAGAATACCTGTGACCACATCGCCGTTCTGAAGCACTTTGTCCTCCGTCACCGTCGAAAGATCAACGTTGTCCGCCCACGTCGTCTGTGCGGTCAGGGTGAATAGTAGTGTTGCGATGAGCATCATAGCCCCTCGCCGTGCGCCTGACAGCATGCCAGCCGTCCGCGCAAGGTAATGATTTAGTAAAATTCTTTGTACCATATTTTTTGTTTATAATGATTAATTCATTTTTTTTAGTCTGCTTTCGCAGAGAAATCATTCAAAATCGTTCAAATCGTTCATAATCCATACTAAAGATACTGTCAGATTTTGTCAGATTTGTGGGATTTCTGCCCGAAGGGCACACACTTAATTTAATTTTCGGGTGATAAGGCTGCGGTTAAGCGAGGGCCATGATGCTTGCATCAATGGCCGAGCGTGAGCAGTCTCGCAGCCATTCGGCTGCAAAGTTACAAATAATTTTTGAAATATGATGCATTATTTTTATTAAATATGTGTAATCTGACACTTTTAGGTGTGGAATTTGCAGAAAAATCCACGCCAATGACGTGGATTTTGGTGAATTATTGCCTCTTTTAATGCTCATTTTGAGACAAATAACGCTCTTTTCTCGAAATCTTGTAGTGTTACGCCCTTCTTGAACACTCCCCGCTTCATCCATTTGCGAAGCTCACCTTTGGCAACCATTGTTGGTTTACCTTCGAGGATGATCACTAAATATTTGCGGCCGTCGGCCTCGTGCGCCCTAATGGCGGCTTTAATGGCAACATACTTGCGCCATTGGAAAATGATTCTTCTAATAATTTTCATGCGTCTATAAATGTTACGTTGTTAAACAATTACCCTCCACTTAGGCCATATCAATAGTGTCATCAAGATTGTCTTTGTCTCCTACGCGTTGCGCCAGGAGTTCCTGGAACTCCACATCGTGGATTTCGTGATGCAGGTCGGGCGAATATTCGAGAGCCGCCAGGTTCTTGCGTGAACCGAACGCCATCTTATAACCTTCATACATCGGCCTCCATAAATCATAATACAGCTTCTGCGGATTATAGTACGAACCATTCTCTACCACCGTCATTGCCGATACCAACATCAGCATATCCGGCATGTTTTTGAAGTCCATCACGTGGTCCTTCTTTACGTCCATGAAGTTACACACCGCGAAGATATACACCGCCGTGTCGTTCTCATTCTTCGGTGCCCAGTGCGACACGATCTGCTCGATGGTGTTCCACCCGTGTTTCTTGATATAGTTCTTCAGGATGATGAACGCGGCACGATAGCCGTGCGCCATGTCGATAAACTCACAGAACCGCTTGTCATACTGCTTCTCACGCAGACCTTGCCACTTGTCCTTTGTCTGGACGATGTTCAGGGGATTGTTGTTCCTAATCCCCCTCGGCTTTTGTTTTCTTTCTTTTTCCATTTTTACTTAATTTAAGTTTCGCATTCGCTCAACTCCTTAGTAGTTATGTAGTTAAGTAGTTATCGCTTCGCTCGTCCTTTCGGACAGTAGATAAGCCATTACCTTGCTCGCTTGTATCAGCCACCAGACATTTGGCTTAACTACTTAACTACTGCCTACTTAACTACTTCAGAAACTTGAGTAATCTTCAGTTTTTAAATATTGAAAACTCTTACACCCAGCTCATTGATGGCATAGTTCTGAATTTCCGCATGTCGCTGACACTCCGGACGTTCATAATTCACTATCTCGTGTAGCGTTGTTGGCGTCAGACCAAACTTCGCAACGAGATGACTTCTTTGAGCTCTCGTTAAAAACAATCTCGGCATAGTTAGAAAGCAAGAGTAACAAAATCTTCAATACGTACACGCTGGAAGTAACGCACCGCGTTATCCTTCGTCGACTCTTGATA
>JAEEGJ010028784.1_pt1 | contig 11018 bp, 8 predicted proteins | sample 8958761 | NCBI WGS metagenome assembly JAEEGJ01 (sample SAMN16246546, study PRJNA631951) | gut metagenome | biome: gut microbiome; feature: rumen; material: RS-attached | host: Bos | place: Iran: Karaj | collected 2018-10
CCGACCTCTTCGCCGTGGCTGTGCCGCAAGTCGGCGTGATGGACATGCTGCGTTACCACCTCTTCACCATCGGCTGGAACTGGGCCAGCGACTACGGCACCAGCGAGGACAACGAGGCCATGTTCAAGGCTTTGTATGCCTACTCGCCGTTGCACACCGTCAAGAGCGGTGAAAATGTGCATTATCCCGCTATCATGGTCACCACTGCCGACCACGACGACCGCGTGGTGCCTGCGCACTCGTTCAAATATGCGGCTGCCTTGCAGGCTGCCCAGACCGGCGACCAGCCCAAGATCATCCGTATCGACACCAAAGCCGGACACGGTGGCGGCAAGCCGATTTCCAAGGTCTTGGAAGAACAGGCTGACATTTATTCGTTTATCCTCTACAATATGGGTGTGAATTATCCTAGGGACGCGAAGTAATCACAGATTTTAGACACTAAATCGCCCGTCAGAAGCAATTCCGGCGGGCGATTTTTCCGTCCATATCCTGCTGAAAACCTTAAAAAAGTCGAGTTCTAAGCACGATATAAACGGATTTTGAAATCACTTTAGAACCCGAACCACCGGCCACGGCTGCCATGACGGCGATAGCGGTCATGGCTAAAGGCGGCACAGGCATCGTCGGCATGTTTTTCCAACGGGATGGCGATGCCCAATGTGGCCTCGATGCCTCGTGGCAAACGGCTTCCTGTGATTTGGTATGCGTTCACGTTGACCGAACCGGCCGTGCCTGCATGCTCCATCGCTGAATAGCTGTCCAAGAGACCTTGATGATAGCTCGCGCTGAGCTTCACCACCATGCCCATCGCGCCAATGTTGAACCGGCTGCGGATGCCCACGCCCGCAAATGCCCCTGCGTGGATGAGGCTCATGTTGGCATCGCCCACATCGACGGTTTCGTCCAATTCGGCAGGTTGAGTGCGAACAATATGAATCTGTCCGAACAAACGCATACCCGCCTCGGCACCAGCCAAAACGTAAGGCTGGAAATACGGCTTGATGGGCCAACGCAGTTCAAACGGCAGGCGCAGGTCGACGTAGCTGACATTCATCGTGTAATGCACCTGCGTATGTGAAAAATGCTCATATTCAATGTCGGTGCCACGCTGCACATACATCGCCTCGGGCGCAATGATTAATGCGCTCCCAACGGGAATCTCGACAAACAAGCCACCTGTGGGCGTAAAGCTCATGTTTTGGTTGAGCCGACCGAGAGCTTCGTTATTGAAATACCACATTTGCGGTATATTCAGTCCACCCTTAACACCGATGGCTACCGATTCTTTCTGGTTGTTGTATTGGCTCATTTGAGCCGTTGCCAACACGCTCATTCCGAGCAATATAGCAAAAACTAATAAATACTTTTTCATCGCTTCAAAAATTTACCATTCTTGACTTGTAGCTGTTCCGTCACCGTCCTTGTAAATGAAATAGGAACCTCTGTCGTATTGTCCGATGAGGCCGCCCGAATTGTCCTCGGTCTCCATGACGATGGTGGCGAAACGCAGGTCTGTGATGCCATTTGCAGCCATCGTGCCTTTCAGCAACACACCACGTTTCATCCGTGCCTGGTAGACATGCTCGTTGATTTCCATCTCATAGGTTTTGTTCTCGATGTAATACACCGTGAACCGACTGCCGTTGCCACAAACAAACACGGTATCGGTCAAGGTTTCGGTGGCTTCGTTCAAGTCCATCGCCACAATGCCGTTGTGTTGCCCCGTGAAACGCATATAGACATTAGGTTCAACAGCTTGCAAAGGCCATCCACTCACATTGGAAGTCACCCTTTGCTTGGGATCGATGACGAAGCTGCCCTCGATTTTCGGCGGCACTGGCCCTTCAGGATAACCACCAAAGTCGGTGAGAAACCGCGTTTGAAGCGAGTCGGGAATCACTGAAAGAATGTCGTCGATATAATATTCGGTGCCGATGAGAACAATTGTACTGGTATCGTTTTTTGTGCAGGAAGTCAGCGCCACGCCGCTTGCAAGAAGAAGCCAAAGGCCGAATATGATACTTTTTTTCATAAACAATTAACTATCTGATTACAATTTTTTTTCTGGATATTCCGTTGCTTGTCTTGATTTCAATGAGATAGACCTTTGGCATCAAGGCGTTGAGGTCCAATGTCACGCTGCTGGTCTGGCCATAATCTCGATCAACGACGGTTTGTCCAAGCATATCAACGACACGAACCCGCTCAATATTGTCCGCCTCTACAATTACCATTCCTTTTGTGGGATTGGGATAAACTTTTGCCTCAACAGCAGTGAATTCATCCATTCCATAAAATGAACAGATGAACCAATAGCGTTGTTCTACACCCTCCTCGGATGCGCAGCGGTTGAAAGCGTGTGCACGGAGCCATACAGTATCTTCCGCATAGTTGAGCACATACATCTTACAATGCTTGCCCTGATCACCAGAAGGCTCAAGCAGCCAATGGATTTCGGGGTTTTCAAAACTCCATACGACTGTGTCCCAGCGACAATTGGGATTGGTGTCCCAAAGATGGAAATCGTAGGCGTTGATTTGGAACTCTGTCGCCGTCACGACCCAATGGGGATAGATGTTGTTCGTGTCCAAAGGATAGATGTCGGTCGGGTGCGGAGTGAAGTCAAAGTCGACACTCATCGTCACCACGCTGTCGCAGCCCATTTGGTTGTGATATGTGCGGTGGTAAGTACCTGATTGTCTGAAGATATTATCATCGGGATTGTACTCGTCTTCGGTAGTGAACGTCTTCCCTCCTGGATTCCAGAAGTATTCGTCACAGCTCTCCTCTTCGGGAACAGTGAATGCATTGGTTTCGAAGTCGTTGATTTCCAAATGAAGCACAAAAGTACTGTCGCACTCGGTGTCACCAAAAACATTATGGAAGGTCTTCACGATGTGGTCTTGGCTTTCGTAATAAGTCTGCCCGTTGACGGGCCAAGTGTAAAAGTCGCAGGCCACCTTGGTCTCTTCGCTATAGTATTCCTCGTGGAAGCGCAAATCGAGCCGGTGCTTGATGTCGCAGCCGCCATCAGGGTCAGGTAGAATGATTTCGTCGTAGGTGTCCTCATGGTAAGTAATGCCTGTCTTGTCCCATGTCCATGCAGGCGTGGTGCCATGTGCATAACATTCATATTGGTGTTGCACTGGTGGGATTTGGTATTCACCCACGGTAAGTACCAGCTTCTCCACCTTCAGACAGCCGTGATGGTCTATGGTGTCGAAGTAGGCGGTTTGGCCGTTTTGGTCGTACAAAGTACCGTGGAAATCGTAGGCTTGACCTACACAGATGGCGGCATCCACCAAAAGCGTGTCATTGGGCGGATAAACAGTCACATGAAACGTATAAATGCTGTCGCAGTCGTTTTGACCCGCTCCCGGCACCGTCCAAGTAGTGTCGACAGAATGGTTGAAAACGATGCCGTGCCAAACGACTGTGGTGCAGCCTTCCAACTCAAACGTTGCCATAGTAGGCTCGCCAATGCTGATGTCGATTTCGTCCAAAACACGCACGCCATTGCAGTCCTCGCCCCGCAGCGCGTAACGTCCCGATTGCCCGCTCTGCGCATTAGGCAACATAAAAGGCAGTTCCGTTTCCGTACCGTCAGGTAGCACCAACCTCAAGTTGTCGACATTCTCAGGGGTATACAGAAATTCGATGTCCTGTCCCGAACAATAGGTGTCGGCCATCTGAAACTCTGCAAAAGCATAAGGTTGATAATCAGAGAAATATCCGTATGTCCATGTATTGGACTCGTCACCAGTCAATATACCCAAATGGAAGAAACCCTCGCTATAGGTATTCTCCAACGACATCACGCCGTTGTTGGGGACATAATTGGTGACATTTTTCCTGCAATAGGAATAGTCGGGGTTGGCGGGAACGGGGGTGAAGTCGGAGGCGGTGATGTAGGTTGTGTTACCGTTGAAGACAAAACCGTCGGTGTAGGCGGTTCCTACTATCAGGGTGACGACCAAATTGGAGGTACTTTGCCGCTTGTAGACCGTCTTGCGCGAGCCGGTACAGTTGATTTGCGGCAACACGGTTCCGCCAAATTCCGACATATTGCTCGACGACAGCTGGAACACCGAAATAGGATGGTCGGCGTGGATGTAGACCACTTCCGAAGTGATACGATGGGTGTACTCCTCCCCGACATTGAGCGATGCCACGGCTATGTTACTGCCATTCAGGTAAATGTTAGTGTTGTCCTCGGTGGGAAAGAAATACAGGTACTCTTCGGAGTTGTGGTTCCAAATGGCGATATAGTCAGTGCCAAGCAAATCCGTGGGAACGATTTGGTCGCCGACGAGGTCATAATGTCCGTTGAGATTCACCGAGTCGTCCGACGTGTTAACCGCTATAGGTTTGTTGGCCGTGACGCGGGTGTTGCGCAGATGTGCCGAACCTTGCGAACTTGCTGATTCAATGGCATACGACTGACCGCGATTGAGCGTGACTGTAACTGGCACTCCAGCCTGTCCCCCACCCTTGATGGCCACTGATGGGACAAACGTCACTTCCGTCCCGTCCTCCGAAGCCACTACCTCTATGCGGCTGCATGTGCTGGAATAGTAGTTCGGGTATGTGTACTGCATCGGCACCACAAATTCGGTTCCCAAAGCGTTGCGCCCTTTCAGCGAATAGTTCTCGCTGTTGTTGTTGTCAGACTCATAATAAATCGAGATGGGGTTGTCGGAATGGATGTAAAAACCATAGTCAAGCACTGTGTTGCAGGGCTGCGTCTCCACCATGTTGATGATGCTCGACACATCGTAAACATAGAAATCGTTGGGTTCGAGCTGGAATGTGCGTTGGAGGAAAAGGGGATTAGCCGGCTGTTCAAACGCTACTGTTGCGCCTTGTTCGTAGGCAACAATGCAGAAGCGTATCGGCTCCTGCGCGTGGTTGGCTTCCAAATCGGGGGCGGCAAACCAAAACTCGGTGTCGATTTGGGCGAAGACTCCCAAAGCCATAAAAACCAGCACTATGATCAAGCTAACCTTTTTCATCACCTTAACGATTGACTATCACTTTTTTGGTCAGGATGCCTTCCCTGCCCGTTGCAACGAAGAAATAAATTCCATCGGAACTATCTTTCATATTGTATGTCAATGAATTAAACCCAGTTTCGTTGTTAATCTCAAAACCATCAACCAACGCACCTCTACTATCGTACACCTTGATGTTGACCTTTCCCGTAAGGTTCCCAAAATTCAAGGTCATTTGGCCGTTGTTGGGATTTGGGATGACATCAAAGGTTGCCGAACCTGTAGCGTTTTCATCCATCCCGTAGAACGAGCAAACAAACCAATATCTTAATCTGATACCTTCTTCGCTGCCGCAATGTCCATAAACAGTGGCGTCAAGCCAGACGGTGTCGTCGACATAATTCAGGACGTACATCTTACAATTCTTTCCTGCCGGCGAGGTGGTGGTATCGGGCTCAAGCAGCCACAACACACCAGGGTTCTCGAAAACCCAGACAACCGAATCCCATCGGCTCGCATACGGGTGGCCTTTCTCATAAATGCCGAAATCATACGCGTTGATTTGGAACTCTGTAGCGGTGACTACCCAATGGGGAAACTCGTTATCGTCATCCAAAGGATGTATCGGGGTAGGTTGTGGTGTGTATTCAAACTCCAAGTTCATCGTCACGATGCTGTCGCAGCCCTGCACATTCTTGTATGTGCGATGATAGCTGCCCGACTCCGTATAGATATAATCCGAAGGGTCAAACTCGTCATCGGTGCTATATGCCATTCCTTGCGGGTCCCAAAGATAGCTGTCACAGTCCTCAACACTGACGGTTTTGGTCTCATAATCGCTGATGAGGAGATGAAGCACATAGGTGCTATCGCAAATCTTGTCGCCGAACTCGTTATGGAAGACCACCTCCACCCTGTCCTGACTCTCTGTATAAGTCTGTCCGTTGATAGGCCAGGTATAGAAATCGCAGGCCACCTTGTCCTCCTCATGATAAAACTCCTCGTGGAACTTCAAATCAAGTCTGTGTCTGACATCGCAACCGCCGTTGGGGTCGGGCAGGATGATCTCATCCATCGTGTTCTCATGATAGGTGATGCCTGTCTTGTCCCAGGTCCATGAGGGCGTGGTGCCATACTCGTAACATTTATACTGGTAGACAACAGGAGGCATTTGGTATTCGTCCACGTTAAGCATCAGTTTCTCCACCTTCAGGCAGCCATGGATGTCGATAGTGTCAAAATAGGCCACCTGTCCATCCTGATCGTAGAGCGTCCCGTGGAAATTGTATGCCTGTCCCACGCAGATGCTGGCATCCACAACGGTGGTGTCGTTGGGGGGATATACCGTCAGGTCGAGGCGGACGATGCTGTCGCAGCCGTGGATGCTATGGTCAGTATAGACCTGTTGGCATGTTTCATTGTATTCAGTGCCATAGAAAGTGTAACTCTCTCCTGGGCAGATATAGGCCGTGATGGTCGTCTCGTCGTAGGTCGGCCAGTTGTCCAAATGCAAGTATGTGGTTTTGATGCAGCCGTATTGCGTCAGCGACTCATGCTCATACGTTCCAGGTTCACTGACCATCTGACCATAGAAATCGTAAGTACCTCCAGCGCAGATAGTTTCGTTGACATCTTCGGTCTCATTGGGATGCACGACAATGCTGACGCTGACGTTTTGTGAACCACCCCAGCTGTTATCAGTAACATGACAGGTATAGGTCGTGTTTCCCACTGGCGGTGTGGCCACAGGATGCTGCACATTGGGGTTATTCAGGCTCGCGGCCGGTGTCCAACTGTAAGAGTAGTTCCCCGAGCCTCCTGTAGGCAAGGCGTGCAGAGTTGTCGACTCGCCTTCACAGAGCTCCGTGTCGTCGGCAGTGGCTGAAGCGCTCATAGCGTCCACGTAGACCGTGCAGGTGGGTGCTCCCACCAACACCAGCTCACGGAATGAAATGTCGTCCAGACCGAAGTCGTTACCGTCGCCATTGGTGTTTTGGTTCAGAATGGTGATGGTGGCCGAAGTTGCGTTGCCGCTGTACCACAGCTCATAGAACTGTTCCCATACCATCGTCTGTGGCGGGGCGGTGAAGATATTGCCAATCTGTGTGCCGTTGATACTGAACTGTAGCATGGCCACTTGGCTTGAGGTGCCAGCCAATGTACAGGCCCAAGTAGAAAAAGCGTAATACTTGTTGGGGAGTACGGTAATCTGTTCGGTCCACACGTTTGTTCCCGGACTGATAGAGCCGTTTACCATCATGAAATTGCCATTGTCACCATGACCATAACCATGAAAGTTCTCGTGATGCAGGCTGGCATCGGAGTCCACGTAGTAAGTGCCTTCGGCCCAAAGATTGGAATTGTATTGATAGGCCGAGGTGAAGCCTACATTGCCTTGACTGAAATCGCCGTTGACAACACTCTCGTCGCCCGGAGCATAACCTTCGCAAGTGTAAGTGGTCGTCACGGAAGGCGATGCCACAGTGACAGGTCCTTCGGTAGTCGATAAGCCGGTGGCGGGCGACCATTGGTAATAGGTGGCACCCGAAGCGGTCAACGTTACCGAACCTCCGGGCTGAATAGTAGCCTCTGGCGGGGTGATGATGACGGGCTGGGCAAAGGCAATGCCTCCAATCATCATCAGCAAAGCAACAATATAGAACCTGATTTTCATTATCTTGACGATTTGGGTGCAAAGTTATGTATTTTGGTTCTATTTCTGACATTTTTTCCAAAAAACATTCCCGCCAAAAGGGTGTTTTGGAAAAAGAAAACCCTAACTGACTGAAAATCAATTAGGGTTTCTTGTTTTGTCGTGCCCCGAACAGGAGTCGAACCTGCACACCTCTCGATATACGCACCTGAAACGTACGCGTCTACCAATTCCGCCATCGGGGCTTTGGTGATGTGCCCAGGACAAGAGTCGAACTTGCATGCCGTAATCGGCACCACCCCCTCAAAGTGGCGTGTCTACCAATTTCACCACCTGGGCTTCAAATCGGGCGCAAAATTACAACTTTTTTCAATACCGCAAGTATTTTCAAGAAAATTTTTATTCTTTTTTATTCTGCGTCGGTTAATTTACTACTTTTGAAGCGTTTAATCATCAAGACCATGAACAAAGAAAAAGACCTCCAACAACTATCGGAACGCAATGTTACCGAAAATCAAGTAAATCAACAAATTGCACAACTCAAAAGAGGCACAAAATATGTCCAACTGATACGTCCCGCCACTTTAGGAGACGGCATTCTGCGCCTCAACGAAACGCAAGTACAAGAAATGACGGCTGATTTTGAGGCCGACAAAGAATTCTACCAATTCACTAAATTCGTCCCCGCCTCGGGTGCGGCCTCGCGGATGTTCAAGGACCTGTTCTCCTTCGCTGAAAGCCATTCAAGAACCCAGTTCACCGACATCTTCTTCGCTCATATCCAATCCTTTGCCTTCTTCAGTGACCTCAACAAAGCCTGCGTTAAGCTATATACGGCCGACATCAATGCACTTCTGCGACAAGGCCGCAAAGTAGATATCGTGAAAGCCTTGCTTTTGGACAACGGTCTCAATTACGGCAAATTGCCCAAGGCTTTGCTGAAGTTCCACCATTACAACGACTTCGACCGTCTTGCCCTTGAGGAGCATCTGGTGGAAGCCGCCCGTTATGCCACCGATGCCAAAGGTGTAGCCAAGCTGCATTTCACCGTGTCGCCCGAACATGAGATGCTCTTCAAGGAAACGGTAAATCGACTGAAAAACGACTACGAAGCGAAATACGGCGTGCGCTACGACATCAGCTATTCGTGCCAAAAACCTTCCACCGACACGGTTGCCATTGATGCAGAAGGCAATCTGTTTCGCGAGAGCGACGGAAAAATCTTGTTCCGCCCAGGCGGTCATGGTGCACTCATTGAGAACCTCAACGACCTCGGCGAGGAAATCGTCTTCGTCAAGAACATCGACAATGTGGTGCCAGAAAGCAAGGCTGAAACGACCATTATATATAAAAAGGTGTTGGCCGGACTGCTGCTGCAGCTACAACAAAAGACCTTCGAATACCTCGAACTCTTGGACGAAGGCAACCTCAGCAACGAAGACCTTAACGAAATTACCCGTTTTGCCAAAGCCGAACTGATGATAGACATTCCTGGTTTCATTAGTGAATACAGTGACATCGATAAAATCGATTATCTGTATGACAAGCTCAACCGCCCGATGCGCGTGTGCGGCATGGTGAAGAACGAGGGAGAGCCTGGTGGTGGCCCATTCTGGGTCAGTAACGACAACGATGAGGTGTCGCTGCAAATCATCGAATCGTCGCAAATCGATCACAAGAACGAGCAACAGGAAGCCGTCTTCCAAGCCGCGACCCACTTCAATCCCGTCGACCTGGTGTGCGGCTGCTGGAACTACAAAGGCGAAGCCTTCAATCTGAAAGACTACATCGACCCCAGCACCGGCTTCGTTTCCAACAAGTCGAAAGACGGACGCGAGTTGAGAGCCTTGGAGTTGCCTGGCCTTTGGAACGGTGCCATGGCTGACTGGATCACGGTATTCGTTGAAGTGCCCATCGAGACTTTCAACCCGGTGAAGACCGTCAACGACCTGTTAAAACCCATGCACTCCTAAAACAAGAAAGCCCCAGCTGTGACTGGGGTTTTCAAGAACCAAAAACCAAAATTTATGAAACCTTATCCCAGCTGAATTCTCGTCAGATGGGACATTATGATAAGAACCACTGCAAAAATACAGTATTTCTCTCATATCTTGTACGTTTTTGGATTATTATTCTAATTTTTTTGCTTTTTTTTGCTTCCATGCTTGACAAAACAGAAAAATCAGCCTATATTTGCAGTCCAAAACAACAAAAAACACCCACATTATGGACATCATTGAACACATTATGAAGAACGATGGCCTTGACGAAACCGAGGCCAAGATGAGGCTCAACCTCCTCTACATCAAGCTGAACGAAGCCGAAATCAAGACGTACCACGATGAGTTCATCGAATGGATGATGGCTGAAAAGAAGATGAACTACAAGACCATCCTGAACACGACCGACCATCGGCTGCACGACTTGTACCTCTTTGAGTTCAGGCCCTAATACCCGACGTGGCGCATCTCGTACAACTCATCAAGGTGTTTCTTCAGTCGTCGTGCCATCGGCCTAAAGGTATAGTAAGTGATTGTGGCTGAAACAGGTGCGCCCACCAATGGCAACACCTTTCCTACTCCTTTGGCAAAGCCTTCTTTTGTCATGTTAATGCCTATCCATTGGGCAATTTTGATGACATATTGTGCCATTACCGTTTCCGAAATCCTGATTCCCGCATTTTTCGAAACCTGTCCGACCAATTTGGTCAAGGCTTCGACGGCAACCTTATTGCCCATCATCGCACCCACAAAGAGTGTCATGATGTTGAGCGACTCGTCGTCAAGTTGGTTATTGACATCCGTGAGCGAAGGCCATCCATAAAGGTAGATGAGTTTCTGCATGAGGGCAAGGATGTGGCCGTAAAACTGGGTGAGGTCTGTTGGAATGGTGCCTGCCATCCACCAACCTCCAGGCAAGCCCATCAAGGCCGAAGTGCCGCACACCATGGTTAGGTGGTAACTGATGCACTGATTGGCTAATTTGTCTATCTCCTTTTTGCTCAACACTTTGAGCGGAGTGTCGTCCAACGCTGTCAGCACCTCCATCGGAGTGCAGAACTTGGACAGTTCCTTAGAAAGGAATTCATTGCGGTCAACTTTCACGAAAGGCAGACGCAGACTGGTCTGCAACACCTTGTTCCACAAGCTTATGCTTTTGTCTTTATTCTCTTCCATCATGTCTTTCTTGTTATTGACATCAGGCAGACTCGCGTGTCTGCCCCTACGTTAATATCCGTATTTTTCCTTCCATTTCTCGCGGAGATTCTTGCGCAACTCTCGCTCGCGGGGATTATCTTGTGGCTCATACAAAACCGTGCCAGAAATCTCACTTGGCAGAAATGCCTGCTCCACGAAGTGGCCTGGATACTA
>JAEEGJ010028786.1_pt1 | contig 11018 bp, 2 predicted proteins | sample 8958761 | NCBI WGS metagenome assembly JAEEGJ01 (sample SAMN16246546, study PRJNA631951) | gut metagenome | biome: gut microbiome; feature: rumen; material: RS-attached | host: Bos | place: Iran: Karaj | collected 2018-10
GATTTATAACCCTAGCGATTGTTGCGCTGCTGGCGCTTACGCCGGCAGTCGAGCTTGCCACCGGTCTGCAGGGCAACACCGAGTGCTGCGCCGCTGCACGCACCAAGGCGAAGAACGCCAAGAAAGGCAAGAAAACCAAGAAGAACAAAAAGGCGAAGAACACACCATCGAAAGGCAAAGTTGCCAAGCCTAAGAAAAGCACCAAACGCGTCCAAAAGCCGACCACCGTGCCACGCATATCGTCGTTGTCGAGCACGTCCGCGCCAACGAGCGGGAAGTCGCTGCTCACGGTCACTGTGCCGCAGGGCAACCAACGCGTGGACTACAAGGCCATTACCGTCTATTTCAACCGCAGCCTGCGCATCCCGTCGTGTGTGGTCTATGAACTGACGAACACGATGGTCGCGATGGCTGATGCTCCCACCGCCGAGAAGCGCAAGAGCCACAAGTTCAACGGCGACCCCAATGTGGCTGGCTCTCCCGACTGGGGTGATTACCGCAAGAGTGGCTACACGCGCGGTCACATGGCGCCTGCGATGGACATGCGTTGGGACCGACAGGCGATGAGCGAGTGCTTCTTGATGACAAACATGTGTCCACAGGCCGAAAAGCTCAACAATGGCCCATGGCGTCACTTGGAGGAGAGCGTACACCGCTGGGCCAAGCGCGACGGCTCTATCTGGGTATATACGGGCCCCATCATGGGGGGCAGTGTGCGACACATCGGCCCAAAGAATGACATCGCCGTGCCCGCCGCGTTTTACAAGGTGCTATATACCCCGGCTCAACGCCGCGCCATCGCTTTCATCTATGAAAACAAGGAGAACCAAGGTGGAGGTCTTTCGGCGCACGCCACCACTGTCGCGCAGGTCGAGCGCCGCACGGGCATCACCTTCACCGGCATCCCCTCCGCCATGAAACAGCAATGCGACCTCGACTTGTGGCAGTGAGGTTCGCACTCGCACAATGCATAATGCACAATGCATAATTGCAGCCTCGCTACAATAGACCGCGAATTACGCGAATTAATTCTTTACGCGAAATCAGTTGTTGTTTTTATCGCCTGACGGCGAGAAATTACCAAAAATCACTTTTAAAATTTCTGGCCGGAGGCTAAAAAAATCGTTTTTTTTAAGGAAAAAGGTGGTTTTAATGGCGAATCACCGTCAAAACCATCAAAATTCATCGAAGACCATCAAAGATTGTCAGACAACTGCGACAACATCAACAACTCATTTTTGTTGTCTGGGTTGTTATGGTTGTCTGATATAACCGCGAATCAACGCGAAACAAACGCGAAGCATATTTGTTTCGTTCGTTTCATTTGTTGTATTTTTGAGGGTATTGTGCGAAAAATTTGGTTGGTGAATGGATTTATTTTTGTAATTTTGTGGCGTGAAATGTAATGTGGTGGCCGTGACGGGCGTCCGTCGCGTCACGGCTGAAAAGGGAATCAGGTGAGAATCCTGAACAGAACCCGCTGCTGTAAGTCCCCTTCAACACCGAAAGGTCGGTTTGCACACCATCGTCACTGTGGCATCTGCCATGGGAAGGCGGCAAACCGATGGGACAAGTCAGAAGACCTGCCATGTTGACGGTTAATTTCGCGCCCTCGTGGAATTAGGGCCGGAACACACTGTTATTTATACCTTATATTATTTAAGGCCAGGTAGGACGCATTGCGTCATGCCTCATAGTTGTGTTTTGGGTCTTAGCCCCCAGGAGGGCTGGATGCGCTAGACGCTTTGTAGTGTCTAGACGCGCTAGATGTTCTAGATTATCTAGCATTAACCAAAATAACTAACTATGAGGTACTTAAAAACATGCTTTCTGCTGATGGTGATGCTGATGGGCATCGCCATTGAGGCATCGGCACGAGTAGAGGGCCCCACCACAGTGAACGACGGCGAAACAGTCTATCTGCCGTCGTCCGATGGTGTGTGCTCGCTCTACACTGTCGACGGAACAGTTACCTTCAAGGCTGTTGCAAGCGGTACAATCCCTAATTATAAGGATTTTGGCGCTGCCTTCCAACCCGCCAATGAGGGTGACAAAATTATGATTACAGTAAATGCCATTGACATCTCGGGCGGCACGCACCTGATTATGTATGATGGCGATGTGGACATCTCCAAAATTGGCACCAGTGGTGCTGGGGGCTCATCACCTTTCACCTATTTTCCCACTGGGTGGGTAAAGGAGATTACAGCCAGTGACGTGGGCTACAGCTTCACGTCGACCACCGACAACGGTATGGTCGCCTTTGGCTGCACGACGCGTGGCACCACGGGAATGACTGGTTGGGACATTACTGTCTCGAGCCAGAGCCCCAAGGATATGGAATATGTGAGCACCAGCGCCATCACTGGCCTGCCCAGCACCTGGCGCGGTGCCAAGAATCAGGAAATATTTGGCGTGGATGTCATCATGGACGGTGGTGGCAACCCGCTGACACTGAATGAGCTGAAGATTGACGCCAGCGCGTTGGCCAGCTCGACCCAAGTCACCAACTTGCGTCTGATGAGTGGCAACACTGTGCTTGCCACTGGCGAGGCACTCACTGCCACCAACGTGACACTGAAGAACGGACACAACCGCCTGATGGTTGTCGCCGACATCCTGCCCGACGCCACCGGCGAGATTCCATCGCTAACTATCCAAAGCGTAAAGGTGGATGACGTGGTGCGTACACCCAATGCAACAACGGGCGAGGCCATCGCCATTGAGAACAAAATTCTGATGGGCACCGTGGCCACTACCTACACCATTGATGGTGCAGCAAGTTTCTACGATGACGGTGGCAAGGAGGCCAATATCACCCAAGGCTTCGAGGGACTGGTTACCTTTGTCCCCGCTACTGAGGGCCAAGCCATCAAGGTCGATTTCACTCAGCTGGAGCTGTTCAACACTTCGACCGTGGGCTATAACGATGTTTTCAAGTTTTATAACGGCCGCGAAGTTAACGAGGAGAACCTCATCACTAAACTGCTCGATGAGGCCGAAATTGTCAAGTCAACCGCCGAGGACGGTTCGATGACCGTCTACCTCAAGAGCACTGCAGGCATGCCAAAGGCTGGTTGGGAGGCGACTGTGAGCCAATTCCTGCCTGGCGACATGACACTGAACAGTGTCACTGGCGAGGCGGCCTCGACCGCCACAGTTGCTGCCGGTGACAAGGATGCTCAGATGCTCGTGGTCGATGTGCTGACCGACAACACCAGCAATCCGCTGAGCGTGACGGGCATCAACCTAAATGCAGCCGATGTGAAAAACATCGCCAAGGCTACCGTTTACTTCTTGGGTAAGAAGAACGAGTTTGCCACCACCAACAAGTTTGGCGAGGCCCAGGTCACCAGTAATGCTATTGCAATAACAGGCACACAAGAACTCATTGAGGGCCACAATTACTTTGCGATTGTGGTTGACCTTAATGAGGAGGCCGAGAATGGTGATGAAATTACCCTGTCGCTGCAGGATGTTACCGTGGGCAGTGCAACCCTGGCACCCGCCCAGGCTGTCAGCGCTACCCGCACGGTCGACAACATCTGCCACGCCACTCAGGGTAGCCATAGTCACAACATCAAGGGGGAGTGGAAGTTTACCCACACCGAGGGCTATAGCGGCAAATATGAGACCGTCGATGCCGACTACATTGTCACGTTCACTCCGACCCTTGAGAATACCGTTGCCGAGATTGACTTCTCTAGCTTCGACGTGTACTATTCCAGCTCAAGCTATGGCACTAAGGCCGTGTTTGAGATTTACAGCGGCACCAGCATCAATAGCGAGAACCTGCTGTGGAACCTCAAGGATGCCAGCGAGGCCACTGTGGGCCCGGGCAAGAAGATTCGCTCGACCAGTGCCGACGGCTCGCTGACCATTCGTTTCAACCCCAAGACCACCAGCAGTTACTATGCCGGAACGGGTTGGATGGCAACGGTGCGTCCGTTTGAGAACCATACTATGAGCGTAAGTGGGGTCACCGTTAATCAGACCAGCAGTGCCATCCTCGCCGTGGGAACCACCGATGCACCGCTCATTGACTTTAATGTGGAGACCGAAGGAACCTTGACTTCCAAGACCCTGACGGGCATCAAGCTCAACATGACGGGTGTTGAGGCCATCGACCGCGTGAAAGTACTCTATAGCGGAGCTGAGCAGACACTGGACAATGCTGTTGAGTTTGGCAGTGCTACCCAAGTGACTCCTGAACTCGTCATTACTGGCGAGAAAACCTTGGCCGAAGGCCCTAACCGCTTCTGGGTGCAGGTCGACGTCAAGCAGGATGCCGATGCCGAGGTGACTATCGATGCCGCCTTGACCGAGTTGCAGTTTGCCGACGGCAATCAGGCTGTGGAGAATGGCAATCCCGACGGTAGCCGTGTGACCAAGGCTATGCTTATCATGCAACCTGGCGTAAATGTGGTGACGGTTACCAAGCCCATCCGTTTCTATGACGACGGAGGCCCTGATGCCAACTTCAGCGCCGGCTTTGATGGCACCATCACCTTTGTGCCCGGTGTGGAGAATTGCGGCATTGAGATCAACGCCATCCAGTTTGGTATTGGTTCGTCAACTTATAACAAGTTTAACGTGTACAACGGCCGCGAGGTCAATGATGCCGCACTGGTGACCACCAACGGCACCTCGTCGCCTTACTATGCCACCTACGGTCCTGACCACCTTGTTTCGCGCGCCGAGGACGGCACGCTGACCATCCATTTCACCACCAGCAACTCGAGCTACGCCTCGCAGACCTCTGGTTGGGAGATAGAGGTTTATCTGCACGAGTACAAGGCACTGACGCTCGACAGCATCAAGGCGGGTGCAGCAACGGCCGAGACCGTCATCCGTGGTTCGCAGGATAACCCCATCAACAAGGTGGAACTTGTGGTCGCTCACGACAACAACAAGGTAAGCATCAACAACCTGAAGTTCAACGCCACCGGTGTTGAGCACATCGCCGCTGCAAAACTCTATTACACGGGTACTGCCGACGGCTTTGCCGCCAACGACCTGTTTGCCACGGCAACAGTAGGCGAGGAACTGACATTTACTGCCGAGCAGCCTCTGGAGTTGACCCAGAACGGCAACTATTATCTTTGGCTGGCCTACGACCTCAAGGACGAGGCTGTGCCTGGCGAGAACGTGGGTGCCACCTTTGTCTCACTCACGGGCGGTGTTGACACCACCGTGGTTGAGGCCACCAGCGCCGAGCGTGAGATCAAGGCTGGTTTCCACGGCACCTACACCATCGGCACCAGCAACGATGCCGACTATTCCACCTTTGCCACCGCCATCCAGGCCATGAGTATCGGTGTGGACGGCCCCGTACGTTTTGAGGTGGAGGACGGCAACTATGCCGAGAACATCACCATCGAGAACATTGCCGGCACGAGCGCCGAGCACAACATCGTGTTTGCCAGCAAGAGCGGCAACCGCGACAACGTGGTGATCAAGGGCTCGGGCGTTGTTGAGTATGTCCCTGGCTCGACCTATTATAAGAAAGGTATGGTCTATGCCGTCAATACGGCACACCTTGCCTTTGAGAACATGAGCTTCATTCCCTCGAGCCAAGACTATCCTGCAGCCATCCAGGCCAGCGACCGTTGCCACTACTTCAGCGTGCGCGGCAGCTACCTCAAGGCCGATGCCGTCACTTCGGGCTACTCGGGCATGAACTTGATTCGCACCGAGTCGGGCAGCGAGAACAACCAGGGCAATGACCACATGGCCTTTGAGAACAATACCATGCAAGGTGGTTACATCGGTATGTACATCTATGGCCCCAGCAAGGTGGCACATAACGACCAGGTGGGCATCACCATCACGGGCAATGTGGTGAGCGAGGCACGCAGCAAGGGCATCTATGTCACCGACACTTATGCTGCCGTCATCGATGGCAACACCGTGACCAATAGCACTACCACGGCCAACGGCTACAATGGTATGGACCTCTACCGCTTGACGGGTCCGTTTGTGGTGAGCAATAATATGGTTCAGAATACACAGAGTGCTTATAGCTCGGGTATCTACTTCCGCGAGAAGGGCGGAGGTGACGATGAGCAGAACCCCGCACTGGTCTACAACAACGCCATCGCCATCACCAACTCGCCCAACAACAACTCGGCTGGCCTGCAAATCAATAGCCAGTTGAGCAATGTACACGTTTACTATAATACGGTGTGCGTAGCCGGAACACAAGGCTATTGCTATTACAATGGTGGCAATGATGCCAGCTATAGCGGTGTGAAGCTGCAGAACAACTTGTTCCAGAATGTCACCACCGGTGGCCTGGGCGTGGCATTGTTCTACAGCGAGGACAACGTCAAGAAGACCGCAATGTGCAATAACGTGTTCTACAATGCATCGAGCAATGTCATCGTCAAGGACTTTGCCGCCGACATCAACGCGCTGAACACGCTGGTAGGTAATCAGACCAACACTGTTGAGCAAGCCCAGTTCTTGAGCGAGGTCGACCTGCACTTGCGCGCCCAGGGCAACCTGTGCACCGCCGTGCCCGTTGACTTCATCACCGTCGATGCCGACGGTGTGGAGCGCAATGCCGAGACACCGACCATCGGCGCCTACGAGTTTGTTGAACTCAGCGAGGAGACTCCCGAGATGGTCGAAGGATATCCCGTGGTGTCCAACTTGACCATCAACAGCGCCGACGTGAAGACCCAATGGACCGTGAGTGGCAAGCTTTATAGCATGGTAGTCAAGGCCGAGGGTACCAAGGCAGCTCCAACCGCCGATGAGCTGAAGGCTGGCACACCACAATCGGTAATGGCAAACCAAGAGGCGACTACCACCTTTGAGGGCTTGGAAGAGAACACCAAGTATGAGGCTTACTTCCTGAATGTGAGTGCACTGGGCAACGAGAGCGAGATTGAGAGCATCGAGTTCACCACCTTGCGCGACATTCCCGCCCTGACCGCAACGCTCACGGGCGCTACCATCAATGCCGGTGGCGAGGCAACCCTCGCACCTGTTGTGGCAGGTGGCGATGAGCCTTACACCTACGAGTGGACCGACCAGATGAATAATAGCCTGGGCAACGAGGCAAGCCTCACCGTGCAGCCCGAATACACTTGGGGCTATCGCGTGAAGGTCACCAGTGCCGACGGCCAGAGTGTCATTGCCAAGGCTGGTGTCATCGTGCGAGGCGAGCAAGTGGTTGCCACCATGGACGATAACTATCTCGCCGAGAACTCTCACGATCAGTGTTACGACCTGGAGAGCGACGTGTTCTACAGCGGCTCGTTTGCCTTTGACCAAGGCTCGATGCCTGCTTACGAATACTGGTATGGCTACGCACTGAGCAATGAGACCTCGACCGAGTATGGTAGCCTCAATGACCAGTGGCGCAATGCCAATGGTGCAGGCCACAGCGCGACCAACTATTTGATTGCATCTCCGCTCGATTGGTATGGATCGACCCCGTCGATCACTGTGACCAACAATGCCGAAGGTGACTCCATCATGGGTATGTATGTGACCAACACCGCCTATGCTTACCAGAACATGCTCACAGGCGAAGGCTATGGCGAGGCTGCATTTAAACCTGGGTCATACTTCACCTTGACCATCACAGGCACCACCGCCAACCGCGAGACCACGAGCGTGGAGTTCAACCTGGGCGATTATCGTGCTAGCGAGGCCAATCGCTACATCCTCAATACGTGGGAGTGGGTCGACCTGCGCCCGCTGGGCAAGGTCACCAAGTTGAGCTTCAGCTTCAGCGGCAGTGAGAGCAACTCTTACGGCTTGCTCACCCCCTGCTACTTCGCGATGGACGACCTGGGCTGCATGCCCGATGTCACAGAGGCCGAGGTGGATGCGCATGTTGGCGAGAACACGATCGACTTAGCTCCCTTCTTTGCGCATGCCGATAATGGTGCTCGCGAGCGCTACTACCTGGATGCCGAGGTTAATGACGATGTGATGACTGTAACCAAGGATGGCGATGACAGCAACCTGAGTGTCAACGCCCAGCAGCAGGGCAAGCGCACCGTGCTCGTGTGTATGACCGCCAAGGGCCATAGCCAGTGGGTACGGCTCACGATTAACGTGAACCCAGTGACTGCAGTTGAAAGCATCACAACAGGCCGACAGGTGCAGAGTGTGCAATATGTTAGCACCATGGGCCAGGTCAGCGACCACCCATTTGATGGTGTGAATATTATTGTCACCCGCTACACCGACGGCACGACGAGCTCAGCAAAGGTTTTAAGATAAAATTATATAGTAACTTGCTCTTGGTGATGCCGCATGTGCTCAAAATAGCCATGCGGCATCTTTTTCAAACTCCTCATTTTAAATTCTTTTAAATTCTTTAACAAAAGTTTTTGCAACTTTTCAATGAGGGTGTGCGTCTATTGTTTGAAAGTTACAAAAAGAACGTAAAAAAGCTATGAGAAAATTCTTGCTTATCGCATTTGCTGTATTTGCTGCATTGAGTGCAGCAGCACAGGAACCGGTCTTCACTGAGGCCGAGCTGGACTCCATTCTTAACGATACCATCTTCAAGCACCTGAGCGAGGTGGAGGTGAAAGCCATCCGCCCGCTCGTCAAGGCTGAGATTGACCGTCTGTCCTACGATGTGCAGGGCGATGGTGATGCCAAGACCAGCACCGTGCTCGAGATGCTTCGCAAGGTGCCCCTAGTCACCGTTGATGCCGAGGACAACATCCGCGTGAAGGGCTCGACGAGTTTCAAGATTTATAAGAACGGACATCCCGACCCGGGCATCTCGAGCAACCCCAAGGAGGTGCTCAAGGCCATCCCGGCAAGCATGATCAAGCGCATCGAGGTCATCACCGAGCCGGGCGCGAAGTATGATGCCGAGGGTGTGGGGGCAATCTTGAACATCGTGCTGAACGACAATAGCCAGATGGGCGGCATCACTGGCACCGTCAGTGCGGGCATCGACCACACCGGGTCGCCCAACGCCAGTGCCTACGTCACCACACAGGTGGGACGATGGACCACCAGCATCAACTATGGCACACAACTGCGCAACCGCCACGCCAACAAGCAGTTCAGCGACGAGCAGCGCATTTATAAAGACGGGCACCAACTATTGAGCCACGCCGAGGGCGACGCAAAGGTCAATGTGCACTATGGCAACATCGAGTCGAGTTTGGAGATTGACTCGCTCAACTTGTTGTCACTGTCGTTTGGTGGATTCTACTACAACTACACCGGTGGCGGACTGGTCAACTGGCGAGCCATCGATGCTGCCGGCGACTTGATGTACCGCTATCAACAGGAAACCAGTGTTCCCTTGAGCAGTTACTACAACTTCAACGGGCGCATGGACTATGAGCACAAGACACGCACCAAGGGCGAGGCACTCACCCTGAGTTATATGCTCTCGACCTCGCGCAACAAGCAGAACAGCGAAAGCCGCTATCTGGAGACCGAAAACATGCCCGTTGACTATCCCGGCACCTACAACCATGGCCGCGAGACCTTTGTGGAGCATACGGGACAATTTGACTGGACACGCCCCTTTGCCCAGCACAACACCATCGAGACGGGAGTGAAGTATATCTATCGCATGAACCGCAGCAACACCTCGTTTGCCTACAACGCCGAGGGTACCGACCCCACCATCACGCGATTCAACCACCTGACGCAGGTGGGAGCCGCCTATGCCAGCTACACCTACCGCCTGAACCAGTGGTCGGCCCGCGCCGGGCTGCGTTACGAGTGGAGCCACCTCAGCGGCAAGTATCCCGACGGCAGTAAGGAGAACTTCAGCACCGACCTCAGCGACTGGGTGCCCAGCGCAAGCGTGAGCTTCCAGCCCAACATGGCGCACAGCCTGAAGTTGGCCTTCTCCACACGCATCGCCCGTCCTGGTATCAACTACCTCAACCCCGCCATCATCGAGACGCCGACGACGCGCAACTATGGCAACACGCAGTTGAGCAGCGCACGCAACTACTCGCTGAGCCTGACCTATATGTTCATCAGCCCCAAGATCACGTTCAACATCGTGCCGGGCTATAGCTTCAGCAACAATGGCATCACCAGTGTGCAATTCACCCGCGATGGCATGGACCACACCACCTATGCCAACACGCTCTCGACCCGCCAGTTTGACCTCAGTGGCTACGCCCAATGGCAGATTGTGGACGGCACGAGCCTGATGGTCAACGGCAACGTCAACTACGGCCGCTTGCGCAGCCGTGACCTGAATCTGACCAACGATGGCTGGGGATCGTTCTTCTATGCCCAGGTCACTCAACAGTTGCCGTGGAAGCTACGCCTCACAGCCAATGTGGGCGAGTGGACAGGTGGCGCCAACGACCTGTACCAACAGGGCAAGACCTCATGGTTCTACGGCTTCGGTCTGCAGCGCTCGTTCCTCAAGGAAGACCGCCTCACGGTGCGTCTGAACGCCCAGCGCCCCTTCTCGGGCAAGTACAGCTACTATGAGACCGACAATGTGCAGGGCGACTACACGGGTCATCAAAAGTACGCCTTCTCGGCTCGCTCGTTCGGCATCTCGGTGAGTTACCGCTTCGGTTCGCTGCGTGCACAAGTCAAGAAGACCGCTGCAACCATCGACAACAATGACGTGGTGGGTGGCAGCAGTGCCGGTGGCAACCAGCAAGGCGGCGCCCAGCAGGGACAGGGGAGATAATTAAGAGTTAAGAGTTAAGAGTTAAGAATTAAGAGTTTATAGTTTATAGATAATAGTGGATGGCAGCCAGGGCGTTATGCTACTGGCTGCCATCTTTTATCTGTCAACTCTTAACTATCAACTCTTAACTGCTCACTACTTCGGGTTGAGGGTGACGAGAGGCACTAGCATCTCTTCCATGGAGATGCCACCGTGCTGGAAGGTGTCGCTGTAGTAGGACACATAATAGTTGTAGTTGTTGGGGTAGGCAAGGAAATCATGGTTGAGGGCGAACACGTATGCAGTGCTCACGTTGGGAGCGGGCAGTCCATAACGCTGGGGCTTAAGAATCTCATATACCTGTTTGGCGTTGTAGATCAGT
>JAEEGJ010028787.1_pt1 | contig 11017 bp, 9 predicted proteins | sample 8958761 | NCBI WGS metagenome assembly JAEEGJ01 (sample SAMN16246546, study PRJNA631951) | gut metagenome | biome: gut microbiome; feature: rumen; material: RS-attached | host: Bos | place: Iran: Karaj | collected 2018-10
TCCAAGTACTCCAACGAAAAAGTCCTTAACATGTACGAGGAAATCAGCGTCAACGAAAAGATTACCCTGATGAACGAAAAGCTGGACGAAGCCGGAAGCTGCATGTTCACCGACCTTATCACAAGGCGCGGAAACGAAATGGACGTAATCTGCGCCTTTATGGCCCTTTTGGAAGCCGTAAAGTTCAAGATGGCCACGATTTTCCAAAGCCGCCTCTTTGGGGATATTAAGATTTGCAAGTACGAAGAAGCTGCGTGATCTTTTTTTGCGCGAGCTTTAGGATGTTAAAAAAGTGCTCGTTTCTAAACGCTAAAAGGACTAGCGCGTAAACCAAGGCGCCCGAGGCGGCCTCCAGGATTACGGTCGCGACGCTTTGGTCAAGCTTTAGCATAAGGGCGATTACGACTGCCGCCATTACAAGGGCGCCCGCAGCGTATTGGTAAATTTTGGAAAAGAAATAAAGAGTTCCGCCCAGCGTTTTGTAGGCCAAGAAAATCTTTACGGCCAGCATCAAGGCCTCTGATGTAATCGACGCGATTGCCGCGCCTGTTATTCCGTACCTGGGAATCAAAATAAAGTTCATGACAAAGTTGACGCACGCGCCAAGAACTACGGGGTACAAGACATACTTGTTTTTTCTGCGCGCGACAATAACCAAGTCTGTTATGACAGTGTTGAGTGTGGTTACGAACACTGTCGCGCTAAGAATCTGCATGCATGTTATCGCGCTCTCGTAGTTCTTTCCGCAAAAAAGAATGATGACAGACCGCGCCAAAAGCGCAAGTCCCACCGCGATTGGCATCGAAAGCGCCTGCAAAACGTTCGCCGTGTTGTTCAAAAGGCTATTGTATTTTTCCTTGTCGTTTTCCATGTAGTAGGAAAGCCGGGGGAGCGAAACGCTATTGATGGCCGTCAGCAGCAAGATGAACAGGCGGCCTATCTTTGAGGCTGCGGCGTAATAGCCCACCTCGGCGTCGGTCCGCATGATTCCTATCATCGTCTTGTCCATAATCATGTAGGTTGACGCGGCTAGAGCGGATGCGAACAAAATAAATATCGGCCTTATGTGTTTTTTTATTTGAAGGCCTTCCGCGAACGTAAAGTCAAAGAATTTCCTTGCGTAAATAAAGTTGCAGACGTTGGCTCCGGCGGCGGACAAGACGGTAAAGGCCATGTAGTTGTCTATGTCTTTGGGGGAACGGACAAAGGCGAACAAAAAGGCGATGCTTATCAATTGAAAGGCAAATGTTCTTCTTGTAATGTAGCGGAACTCTTCATGCGCCTCAAAAAGCCAATTAATCCCAAATGTTGCCAAAAGTATCCTTGAGCTTGCTATCAATAAAAGCGTCCTGTAATCCTGCAGCTTTGTGGAAAGAGCCAGCGCAATGCCCAAAATCGCAAAGGCTATCAAGGTGGAAAAAAAGTTTATGATGACAACTTCGGTGACAAATTTGGAAAGCGCCTTTCTGTCGTCGCGGACCTTTGCCGCCTCCCTTACGGCGTAAGAGCCTATCCCCAAGCCGGCGAACAAGACAAAGATGTCAATGACGGAGTTGGCGAAGTTGATTTTTCCCAAGCCATCGGGCAGCAAAATGCGGCTTGCGTAGGGGAATGTAATCATTGGAAAAAGCATTCCAAGGACTTTTGTGAGAATGTTGAATATCGAGTTCTTTTTTACTGATTTTTGTTGCATGCGCTTATCTCGTCAAAGGCCAGATTCCTTGTGGATTTTAAAAATACATGTCGTTAATGTCAATCAATTTGCATTTTTCGGCGTTTTTCTTGACATAATCCGAAAAGCCCTTAAGCGAAAAAATGCAAATTGTTGGATTTGAGACAGGCAAATATTTTATCTTTTCAAGAAATCTTTCAAACTCAGCTTTGTCGAATTGCGAGTTTTTAAATTTGCATTCGCCTACAAGCAGAATGTTTTTTGCGTTCTTGCCTAGCAAATCTATCTCTATTTGCATGGGCTTGTTTTCCTCGTCGATAACTGTAGTCTGGAAATCTATGATTTCTGTAAGAATCGGAAAGCCGTTTTTGCCTGCCTGCATCATTAGGAATTCTTTTGCCATTTTTTCAAAGACTTTTCCCATAAAATCATGCATATGCATTTTTACTTCGGAATAATAGTACAAGCTGCCTTTTTCCGCATTTATAAGGCTTGTCGCTCTGTTCACATAACTAAACCAAAAATCAAGCATAGAGTCGTTTAGGGCGTAATAAGGCTTTTTTGACATCCGTTTTTCAAGAATCTCGGCATTGGTAAGGACTTTTAGCGGATATGTAATGTCGTCCGAACCGACGCAAGAGGCAATTTCGCTGTTTTTTGTATGGCCAGTCGCGACAGCTGAAATTATGGAGTTGTACAAAGCTGGGCTTTTGCGTTCGCTTGCAATGACAGTTTTTATTTGGTCTTCCGAAAAAAATCCGCCAATGGAATAAAACTGTTTTGCAATGTTTTCGTCAAGCGAAAGTTTTGGATCAAATTGTTCTATGTATTTTGCAACGCCATTTGTAAGCCCATAACAGACAGCCTTCTCTTCATTTGAATAGCTCCCTAAAAATTTCGCTGTTTCCAAATAATTAAAGGGGCGCAGCTTTAGCGCTAAATCGCTTCGTCCATGCAAGGGCGCCGACTCGGCTAATACTTCGTCTTTCATAAAGCTTACAAGAGAGCCGCAAATTATAAAAAACAAGTTGCCTTTTTTCCATTTTGTGTCTATCTGTTTTTGCAGCGTTGATTGTATATACGGACATTGTTTTGCAAGATAAGGGTATTCATCTATAAAAAAAATAATTCGGTCTTCCTGAGCCCGATTCCCTATAAAGTCAAATAATTTTTCGAAAGTATCAAAGCTGACTGCGCCAATCAAATCTGGGGCCAATGCTGTAAGGACAGAGTCTGCAAGCATTGACAATAGTTCGGCCTCTCCTCGTTCAACCGCAGTAAAAGATATGCATTTGCAATTGTGTTCGCTTATGAATTTATTGACCAGCCTTGTCTTTCCGATCCTTCTTCTGCCATAGAGAATTGTCATGGAAAATCCTTTTTTGTTGAACTTGTCGTTTAATGCTTTTAGTTCTGCTGTTCTTCCTTTAAAAACTTCTTGCATGCGCGCCTTCCATGTCATTATGATTGATTTTATCCAAGTAAATTTAGGCTAAATCAACTTAGCCCAAGTTGATTTAGGTTGATTGTAATTATAAGCGCTTTTTCAAAAAAAATCAAGCGCTTTTGCCCAGGTTTTTCTCAAAATCCTTCTTAAAGGCCGTTACGCCGCCGTTCTTCTTTACTAACGCCGCCTTTTGCGCTAAAATGATTATTACTTTTTGGAGAACATATGGCAAAGAAAAATATCGCGTTAATCACTGGAATCACGGGCCAGGACGGCTCTTTTTTGGCGGAGTTTTTGTTGGAAAAGGGCTACGAGGTCCACGGAATCATCCGCCGCTCGTCATCTTTTAACACGGGCCGCATCGAGCACCTCTACATCGACGACCTTATCGAGGACATGCACAAGGACAAAAAAGTCAAGCTTCACTACGGCGACCTTACAGACAGCGAAAGCCTTATCCGCTTGATCCGCGAAATCAAGCCGACGGAGATTTACAATTTGGGAGCGCAGAGCCACGTAAAAGTCAGTTTTGACGTTCCTGAATACACGGCGGACTGTGACGCGACAGGCGTTTTGCGCATTTTGGAAGCCGTGCACTTTTTGGGAATGGAGAAAACTTGCCGCATTTACCAAGCTTCGACATCAGAGCTCTTTGGACTTGTGCAGGAAGTTCCGCAAAAAGAGACGACGCCCTTCTATCCGCGCTCTCCCTATGCCGTGGCCAAAATGTACGGCTTTTGGATTATGAAAAACTACCGGGAATCATACGGTATGTTCTGCGCCAACGGAATCCTCTTTAACCATGAGTCCGAGAGGCGCGGCGAAACCTTCGTCACTAGAAAAATCACTTTGGCCGCAAGCCGCATCGCGCAAGGCTTTCAAAAAAAGCTTTATCTTGGAAACCTAAACGCGCTTCGCGACTGGGGCTACGCAAAGGACTACGTTGAATGCATGTGGCTGATCCTGCAGCAAAAAAAGCCCGACGATTTTGTAGTCGCCACCGGCGAGCAGCACAGCGTCCGCGAATTCTGCCAGCTGGCCTTTAAGGAAGCCGGCATCGACCTTGAGTTTAAGGGAACGGGCGTAAAGGAAAAAGGCTACGACAAGAAAACCGGAAAAGTCTTGATAGAAGTCGACCCCAAATACTTCCGCCCCGCCGAAGTCGAAACCTTGCTAGGCGACCCAACAAAAGCCAAGACAGTCCTAGGCTGGAACCCGACAAAGACATCATTCCCGGAACTTGTTAAAATTATGATGAAGCACGACATGGAATACGTCAAGAACGAGCGCGTGGTAAGGAACAGATAATTATGAATTACGATAGTAAGATTTACGTTGCCGGCCACCGCGGATTGGTTGGCGGAGCGATTGTCCGCTGCCTAAAAGAGAAGGGCTACACAAACATCGTCACTAGGTCGCACAAGGAGCTGGACCTTTTGAACCAAGCTGCCGTAAACGATTTTTTTGCGGCGGAAAAGCCGGACTATGTCTTTTTGGCCGCGGCCCATGTTGGCGGAATCGGAGCCAACTCAACATATCCCGCTGACTTTATCTACCAAAACATGGTCATCGGCTTTAACGTGGTGGAAGCCGCCCGCAAAAACGGCGTAAAAAAGCTTATGAACCTTGGCTCCACCTGCATCTATCCCAAGATGGCGCCTCAGCCCATCAAAGAGGAATCGCTTTTGACAGGCCCCTTGGAGCCTACAAACGACGCCTACGCCCTTGCAAAAATCAGCGTAATAAAGCTCTGCACCGCCTATAACAAGCAGTTTGGCACAAACTTCCTTAGCGTAATGCCCACAAATCTTTACGGCCTTGGCGACAACTACGAGTTGCAGGGAAGCCACGTCTTTCCCGCGATGATACGCAAGTTCCACGAGGCCAAGGAAAGCGGAGAGGATGTCGTCCACCTTTGGGGAGACGGAAGCCCTTTGCGCGAATTTTTGTTTGCCGGAGACCTTGCCGACGCCGTTGTCTACCTTATGGAAAACAAGGACGCGGCGGACTTGCGCACCCCCACCGGCGACTTTGTAAACGTAGGAACTGGAAAGGAATGCACTATTAAGGAATTGGCCGAAACAGTCCGCGACGTTGTTTACGCCGACGTAGCCGCGTCAGGCCGGACTTGCAAAATGAAATGGGATCCGTCCAAGCCCAACGGCACTCCAAGAAAGTTTTGCGACGTGACCCGCCTAAGCGCGCTTGGCTGGAAGGCCAAGGTGGGCTTGCGACAGGGCGTGCAGATTGCCTACGACGACTTTTTGCATGGAGAAGTAAGAAAGTAGGGGTGGCCTCCTCCTTAAACGCTTGAATTTACCGTAAAAACACGCTATAATCGTTAAATATAACGAACCAACTATGACCCAAACTAACGCACAATGGACAAAAGTAATTACCGCAAAAAGGCGCCTTATGGACTTGCATCTTAGGGATGTGTGGACCTACCGCTTCCTTATAAAGATGTTCATAAAGCGCGATTTTGTGACCCAATACAAGCAGACGATTCTTGGCCCCCTGTGGTATTTGGCGCAGCCCCTTATCACGGCCTTTATGTATATGTTCATCTTTGGAAAAATGGCCAAGGTTGGAACGGACGGAGTGCCTTTTGTCTTGTTCTACTTTGCGGGAACGATGCTTTGGACCTACTTTACGTCTTGCCTTGACTCCTGCTCCAAGACATTTACGACAAACCAAAACATTTTTGGAAAGGTTTACTTTCCGCGTTTGACAAGCCCCATAGCAACCTGCGGCTTCCATGTGATAAAGCTTTTGATGCAGTTTGTCCTTTTGGCCGCGATATTCTTGTACACGGTCTTTGTCCAAAAGCAGCCAGTAAAAATCTCCTGGTGGGCCTTTAGCTTTCCGCTGATTGTATTGTGGATAGGAGTCCTTGGCGGAAGCCTTGGCCTAATCATAAGCTCGCTTACCACAAAGTACCGCGACCTTAACATTTTGCTTGCCTTTGGAATCCAGCTTGGCATGTACGCGTCGCCTGTCGTATATCCGCTTTCTGAATTGCCGCAAAAGTTCAGCTGGCTGGCCTACGCAAATCCAATGTGCGCGCCCATCGAGTTTTTTAGAATCGCCTTTTACGGAGCGGGCCATTTGGACGCAAGCGTAATTCTTTGCAGCGTAGGTTCGACAGTCGTCTATGCTTTCTTGGGCCTAGTGTTGTTTACCCGCAACGAGCGCAACTTTGTGGATGTAATATAAAAAAAAGTGAGATTTTATGGCTAGATTAAAGATAAAAAATTTTGGTCCAATAAAAAACGGTTATACCGACTCAAAGGACGGTTTTTTTGAAGTCGGCAAGCTTTCAATTTTTGTTGGAGAGCAAGGCGCTGGAAAAAGCACCATAGCAAAATTATTTTCGTCGCTTGTTTGGTTGGAAAAGGCTATTCTTTCATTGGGAAAAACAAAGAGCGAAGTATCGACGCAAACATACTTAAAGAAACTTCTTTCATTTCATAGAATCGATTCTTTTTGCACTGATAAATCGATAGTTGAGTTTAAGGATGATTTTATAAAGATTAAAATTGCTGACAAAAAAATCGATTTTGAACTTCTGAATAAACTTGAATACACGCGTCCGCAAATACAATACATCCCTTCTGAAAGAAATTTGGCTGGCGTTGTAAATCGCTTTTCGCAACTTAGAATGATGCCGGATTCTTTGCAAAATTTTCTTTCTGTATATGACGACGCCATAAGAGACTCTGAAATGCAAGATTCTGACAGCCCTATTGGAAATCTAAAAGTGCGTTACAGCAAGCGCAAAGAAAAGACAGAGATCTACACAAAAGATTATTCCATGGCCTTGGACGAGGCCGCAAGCGGCTTTCAATCCGCGGTTCCTTTATTTATGGTAACAAAGTATTTTTCAGATTCAATAAAAAAATTAAGAAATGAATATAAGTTTAAGAGCGTCTCGGAACAGAAGAAATTTACTCAAGAGTATCAAAAACTTATGAAGCAAATGGTAAACAGTTATTCAAAGGACTTGGAAGAGCCGTTTTTTAATTCTCCTCAAAAAAACGAGATTTTCTTTTCTTTACCAGTCGGTGACGAGCCTTTCTTTGGAGAGCCTGACAATCACAATGGAGATACATTTAAAAACTTTGTAAAACGAACTATAAATTCTTGTTTTTACAACATTGTTGAGGAGCCGGAGCAGAATTTGTTCCCCAATTCTCAAAAATCTATGGTTTTGTTTTTATTAAGATGCCTCAATGAAAACAAACGTAACAGTCTTGTTGTGACTACTCATAGTCCGTATGTTATGGAAACCATAAATAATTGCATTTACGCTGGAACCTTGCAGCAAAAAGGGATTGACGCAAAGTCCGCTCTTCCTATAAGCGAACAACTAAATTACGATGATGTATTTGCCTATGCGGTAAAAAATGGGAAAATTGTGTCCATAAAAGCCGATGATATAAAGCAAATTGATCCGTCAGAAATTGACGAATGCTCTAAAGACATTAACGATGTTTATTCAAAACTTTGTGACATGGAGTACGGCGTTGAAAACTGAATTTTTGAAAGACTGTTATGAAAATATCAAACACAGCCAAATTGTTTGTCAGGAAAACGGACGGAAATATGTGGCTTTGAATAAGGGATGCAAAAATGTATTAAAAATTCATGTCGATGGGGATTTGATAAGGAGCGGAAAGCGTTGTGATTACGCTTTAGGTTTGTTAGATGAAAAAAAAGTTTATCTTGTTGAATTAAAAGGTTGTGATATAAGTCATGCTTGCGAACAAATTTTGAAAACCTTGGATTTCTTTAAGAAAAATGAAGGCTGGAATCAGGCTGACTATTACGCAAGGATAGTTGTTTCTAAGTTTTCTTCTCCAAAACTCCCATCTGTCGCACAAAAACGATTGATTTTTGCTGAGAGACGAAAAATTATTGTAAACTATAGGATATCTGAAAAGTATTTGCAAGAAACAATATAGCGGGATATATATGGCAGACAACGACATTGCGATTAAAGTTGAAAATCTCTCCAAGTATTACAAGCTGGGCGTAATAAATAACGGAACGCTCTTCCGCGACATTCAAAGCTGGTGGGCGCGCGTCCGCGGAAAGGACGACCCCCACGCAAAGATCGGAAGCAAGTACGACCCAACAAAAGAAGGCTTTTGGGCGCTTAAGGACCTTAACTTTGAAATCAAAAAAGGCGACCGCGTCGGAATCATCGGTCACAACGGCGCCGGAAAGTCAACGCTTTTAAAGCTCCTTAGCCAAATCACCGCCCCCACCGAAGGCAGCATAAAAATCAATGGAAAGATCGCAAGCCTTTTGGAGGTTGGAACGGGCTTCCACCCAGAGATGACCGGCCGCGAGAACATCTACATGAACGGCGCCATTCTTGGCATGAGCCACGACGAGATCGACAAAAAAGTCAATGACATCATCGAGTTTAGCGAAATCGGCGAGCACATCGACACCCCCGTAAAGCGCTACTCCAGCGGAATGTACGTGCGCCTGGCCTTTGCCGTTGCCGCCCACCTTGACAGCGACATCCTGATCGCCGACGAGGTCCTAGCCGTAGGCGACGCCGCCTTCCAGAAGAAGGCCCTTGGCAAAATGAACGAGCTGAGTGCCGGCGAGGGCAGGACGGTGTTGTTTGTTAGCCATAATATGGAGCAGATAAAGACTCTGTGTACCAATGGAATTGTGTTGGAAAAAGGAAGTATCGTAAATCAAGGTCCTATCAAAGAATGCATACAGACCTATTTGAATGAACGAAAGGGTGGGAATTTGTCATCTTATAAAGTGTTTGATGATGATGAAAGCAAAGCGTTTCAATTAAAGTCTGTGTATGTTTTAGACTTAAATGAAAATAGCGCGTCAACTTTTGAAAGTCAAACTGAAATTATAATTAGATTAAATTGCATCTCTCGTAGACCTATTCTTGGTTTGTATGGATGGTTTGGTGTGCAGAATGAAAATCATGATTGGGTTTTTATTTTTGATTCTAAAGAACAGCAGGAGGCAAACGAAAGCAATTTGGAGCCAGGTGTTTATACTTGGGATATTGTTATACCAAAAGGTCTTCTAAGGCCTGGAGATTATTCTTTTTGTACAGCTTTTACAAGCCCATATAACAATGGCTCATTTTACATAGACAATCCTGACTATTGTTGTGAATTTAAAGTAGTTGATACTTTAACTGAAAGAGGAGCTGGTCGTGGTTCTCTTACTAGTATTATCCCTGTTGTGATAAAAAGGGAAAATGTATGAAAATTATGCATATTGCGTCATTTCAAGGAAATTGTGGGGATATCTTGTCTCATTCAGGGTTTTACAATTTGCTAAAAAAAATCCTTCCAAATGAAAATATAGATGTTACTCAAATCGAAATGCGAGATTTTTATAGAAACAGTCAGCTTCGAAAGTTTGACAGTACATTTCTTAATGAAGTAAACACATACGATTTGTTGGTGATTGGGGGGGGCGGCTTCTTCGATGTACAGTTTGATACCCAAAGTGGCGCAACCATGGATATGGGATTTGACTTTATAAATGGCGTAAAAATCCCTGTATGGATAAATTCAATTGGTTATCACGAATTAACTGAAAATGAAGAATTATATAATAAATTTTATAATTGGATTTCTTATATTAAGACTGAGCCTAACTGGTTTATTTCTTTAAGGAATGATGGCTCAGAGCAACGTTTTAATAAACGGTTTAATGTTAATGATTATTTTCTAACTGTGCCAGATAATGCCTTTTGGTATGAAAGAAAAAGTCCTGAAAAGAAAGAAAATGATAAAAATAAAAGAATTGGATTGATTCTTACCAACGATTTGTTTAGTTCAGGTTACAATCATATTGATAAAGATGAGGTCAATATGATATTCAGACAGATTATAAACGAACTCTTAAATAAGAATTATGATATAACATTTTTTTTGCATACGCCACAAGATTTTTTTCTGCTTCCGGATTTGTGTAAAGAGATATCTAATGAAAATTTACGCAAACATGTAGTTGTTTCTCCATATATATCTTCAATAAAGAATAGCATTTCTAGAATTGAACCTTATTATAATGAATGTGACTTGATTGTTAGCATGCGTTTTCATGGTTGTGTTCTTGGTTTGCTTAATTCCATTCCTGTATTGGCATTAGCTGGGCATACACAGATAGAAGACTTTATGACTGTAAATGGCTTAGGTGAGAATTGCGTTATTGTAAATGATGAACTTTCAAACGAAAAATTACTAAAGAAAGTTCAGCTTATGCTAGCGCATTCAAATGAAATAGTTGAAAAACAAAACTATATTATCGACCAGATGCAATCATCGGGCTTAAAAGTTATAGAAACTATTATGGATGAGATTAAAAAATTATGAAAATTGGTAACATAGAATTTGGAAGTGATAAAGGCATCCTTGTCATTCCGGAAATCGGAATCAATCATGAAGGAAGTCTGAAAGTTGCAAAAGAAATGGTGGATGCCGCTCATAGGGTAGGGGCAAGGCTTATAAAGCACCAGACACACATATGTTCAGATGAAATGTCCGGCGCCGCAAAAAAAGTAATTCCTGGTAATTCAGATGTTTCAATATATGATGTGATGGAACGTTGCGCATTGAATGAAGAAGAAGAGCTTGAGTTGAAGCGTTATGTTGAATCATTAGGAATGATGTTTTTAAGCACGCCTTTCTCAAGAGCCGCTGCAGATAGGCTGGAAAAATTTGGAGTCCATGCATATAAAATCGGTTCTGGTGAATTAAACAACTATCCACTTATTGAACATATCTCAGGTTTTGGAAAACCAATGATTGTTTCTACAGGCATGAATGATATTCCTAGTATTGAAAAGACAGTGAACATCATGGAAAAACATGGTGTCGAATATGCATTGATGCATACAA
>JAEEGJ010028790.1_pt1 | contig 11016 bp, 8 predicted proteins | sample 8958761 | NCBI WGS metagenome assembly JAEEGJ01 (sample SAMN16246546, study PRJNA631951) | gut metagenome | biome: gut microbiome; feature: rumen; material: RS-attached | host: Bos | place: Iran: Karaj | collected 2018-10
TAAGCGGATTTTTGAGAACTACCAAAAAGCAAGTCTGAAGTGTTAAAATCTAAAAGAGGTTGATATACAGTGGTTTATCTCTATGTGTTTTTCATTGTTTATGGTTGTTTAGAGGTCTCTAAATACAGCCATAAAAAGCATATCTGCCAATCGATGTGACGCTGTTTGGGATCGTGACGGAGGTCAAGACGTTATAATCCTCGAAGGCATATTCTCCGATGGTCGTTACGCTATTGGGGATTATTGTATTTTGACAACCAATTATCAATGTGTTGGTTGAGGTCTCAATAATCGCGTTACAGTTGTCCCGAGAATCGTATACAGTATTCCCCTCTTCAACAATTATAGTTGTCAGGTCATTACAGCCAGAGAAAGCAACTTTTCCGATTGCCGTCACACTATTTGGAATTGTGATGGATGTTAGACCGCTGCGACTAGAAAAAGCATAGTTTTCTATGAGCTTCACGCTATTGGGAATAATTGTATTTTTACAACCGGTTATCAACTGATTAGATTTAGTTGCAATAATAGCGTTGCAGTTGTCGCGGGAGTCATATTTTGTATTTCCAGGTAACACATTGATTGAGATCAGGCCGCTGCAATCAAGGAATGCAGGGTATCCAATAGTCGTTACGCTACTGGGGATGGTGATTGAGGTCAGACCGCGACAGCCAGAGAAAGCGTCGTTTCCAATAGTCGTAATGCTATTTGGAAAGGTGACTGAGGTCAGACCATAGCAATGAGAGAAAGCACCACATGCTATACCCAACGTGCCTTCATCAATCTCAATAGTTGTATTCTCCGGCATCGTTCCTTTATATTTGTATGCAATCTTACCAACATACACTAAACCATCTGGCTGAATATCATACCATGCGGTACCAATAAATGCATCATACCCAATATAGGTCACGTTGTTAGGAATTATAATAGATTTCAAACTCTTACAATCATAGAAAGCCCTTGCGTTAATCTCTTCAAGGGCAGTGAAGTACTGCAATTCGTCAAAAGTTGTAATTGTTTGATTCGACTTAAACACCTCACCCAAATCTGTTACAGCAGCAGCTTCTGCATAGCTCAGTTCACCATCGTTATTGGTATCCCAATTAGCCACACAGATAGCCTTTACATTTATATCGGCAAAAGAAATGCCATCATTAGGTAAAACTTCAGAATCCAGAATCTTCTGCCACAAGGAAGCAGCCTCAGCTTTCATGGCATTAGCCTGCTCTATTGTATATGCGTTAGGATCAGAATCATAGTCATAATCGGGATCCTGTAGTTTGTCTATTAGTTCTGCAATATTTTCCAACAATGCCTTGAACTTACGCCAAGTCACCCAGTCTGCATACTGCCCATAGCCAGAACCCATATTAACATAATCGGGATTGTCTACATCATCATATAACTGATTCTCATATAATGTATAGAGGTCATCTAGAATCAAATACAACTTCACTTTTCCTACAGGTTCTTCTAATGCCCAGATGTAGGCGGGCTCATAACTATAACAGGGGATAATTGAACCATCTGTCTCACCAGGCTCACAGCTCCAGAATACTCTTCCTGCATCAAGCCAACTGGTTTCTCCATAAGTGGTATTGCTGGTACGAATGGCATATTTTCCGTTCTTTAGGTAGAACACCTGTCTTTCCCAATCGTTACGGTCGTTACCACTATCCTGATAGAAGAACCCCAAATGCAAATAGGCATTACCATCTAACAACGGTGTTGCATTAGAGAAATGAGCACCGTTTCCTGGGTCGATAAGGAAAGCTGTATCATAGAGCTTACTATTTGCCAAAGTGCCGGAGTCTTTTGAAATGGCGAACAAGCAGGCGTTCTCCACCTTATCAGTTAGGTTGCCACTTTGAGTAACATACCATTTTGTTTCTCCCACTTCTGTTACAAGGTAGTATGTGCCTTCCTTAATAGCAGACATAGCTGCCAGATACTCTGATTCTGGAGGATCAGCTGCAAATACGTTACTTGATTTATACATTGTTGACAATGGGAACAATAACAGCAATAATAAGTAAATCCTTTTCATGGTTAGTTTCTCATGGCTTCTCAGTCCCAAAGAAGACCTTTATATACAGATGAAGCGTGGAACTGTATTCACTTCTCTGCTCTGAGGTCCTGAGAAAACCTTGCTAAGGAGAAATGACTAAAGTCCACGCTTACGCATGGAAGCCATCATGTTCTCTTCTTGCTTAGCTTTGAAATTTCTCAGGTTTCAGAACACAAGATGAGCATAACGCTTCGTTTATTTTACCGATAAGATTGTGCGCCAGCCGCTGCCAGCTGCCCCCTCATTCACTACTCAATGCATGCGCATAAAGCCGAAAAACAGAGACTTCACACCGCAAATATACGGATTATTTCAATACAACCAATAAAAACCACAACTTTTTTTCATAGGATGATGTTTTAGAACGTCAACGATAACGTCAACGTCAACCGCTAAAGTCTAAAGTCCCAAAGCCTACATTTGCACACTCCTCGAGGTTACACGTGCAGACTCCTGGGGGTAACACGTGCAGACTCCAGAGGTTGCAAAAACGGCACACAGACTCCATTCTACAGTAACACGCCGTTTCTCTCACTGCAACACGACAAACAGGTCTGAAGCACCCAAGGAGTACCTCATGTGTACCTCAAGGTTCAAAAACAAAGGGTAAACGCTCGTTTTATAATAGGAATGCATGAGGTTACATTTGCACACTCCCCGAGCCTACACGTGTAGACTCCTAGGGGTAACACGTGCAGACTCCGGAGGCTTTTTTTCATCCACTCCGGGCTGACCGTTGATCAGCTCCAGGCTGACTGGCAAGCCCCTCCCATGCCCCCTGCGACTCCCTTGCTATGAACCATAGCTGTTAGAAACAAAAACAGCACCTTTGCGGGGTGCTGAGTATGAGGATTATCTTTTTCCTTTCGGAAGTTTTTTCGATTCCTTGAGGATTTCCTTTTCATCTTTGGCTACACGTCGCTCTACCTTCTTGATATCCTCAGCAGGTGGAAGTTCCTCCGGTTTAATACCACGTTGACCCAACATACTTCGTACACTACGATTGTTCTGTACATGCTCTGCAGCGATGCTTTGCTCTCCATACAGATCTTTCTGTTCTACATTGTAATTGGTCATTTCTGTAGCCAAATTCTTGGCGGCAATTGTCAATGTTGGCAGATGATCGGCAAGTGCCCCGCTTTTGATACCCAAACGTTGTTTCATTTGTTCTGTTGAAAGGCCACCAAAAAGAGCCTGGTCACCCTTCGAACGGATGCGCCCAAAACCACGGTCATCAACACCACGTTCATAGATATTCTTGCTTAACTGTTTTTCTGAGGCACGAAGTCTATCTCGGGTACTAAGACGAGCTATTTCATTCAGACGTTCTTCTATAAGTTCTGCCTTACGGGTTTGCACGGCAAAATAACTCTGGGCGAAAGCTATCTCCTCCTTCTTCGGGTCACCATTCTGGGCAATCAGATAACACGCATAACGGGTAAGCATGAAATCCTGTACTTCACGCACAGAACCGCTGCCAAGCTGGACCATTTTCGTGACCTCACGAAAATGGTCATCAACGTTGATTCCCAGCGTCTTACATGATTCCATGGCACGTCCTATGGCGCCAATAAAATTCTCCCAACGAGCATAACCTAGTACCTCTTGTAATTCACGAGCATACCACACTTCAACGTTATTTCCATCATCGTCCTTAATTTCTTTGACGATTAGGTCAAATGTTGACTTATATTTCTGTATTTTCTGAATATCCATACCTCTATTGTTCTTTTTACCAATTACCTAAGTTAAAGATTATATCGCCTCCCTGCGCTCAGGGAACACGCCTTAGCGTGCGTCTTAAAAGACATCGTGACGATATCTATTTGCAAAATTACGATTTAGCAAGAACAATACAAAATAAAATGGGTTTTATTTTTATTGTCGAGTGCAAGAATTCCGCCTGCGCCTGAGCACCTACTGGAGCGCAAGAATTTCGAAGCAATAGCTTCAGAAATACGAAGAGAATATGAAACAGCAAAAAGATTTATAGAAAAAGTGATTCTGGGAGTCCTTTCATATACTCCGACCTGACTGGCTGTCAGGCCGAACTAAACAGGCAATCAGCTCTAGGCTGGCTATCATGCCCCTTGCTTCCCCCTTGCTACGCCCTTGCTACGCCTTTGACCTGTGGGTCTCAGCACCTCTAACCTCGGCCTATGCTACTTCTACGCTACGCCTATGCTACAAAGAAAAGAAAAGAACTTCCAACGTAAAACAATCCCCTACTCATGCGTTTCTCTGATTAATCAGGTTCACTACAACCTTCACCATTACATCCTTTTCTTCTGTCTTGCTCTCAGCAATCATCAGGGTCAAAGCAACGAGGGTATTGTCTGCCAAACGTTTTGAGCCGTCCTTACGATAGAGGATACCGTTATTATTGGAGCGCTGCTTTCATCAGTTGAGAGTAAAGGCTGACTCTGAATGGTGCGTCCTAACATTCCCACCAACTGGCGTAACTCGCCAATCTGTTCCTTGCGAAGCCGCTCATTGACAGCATAACCTTTAACGAGGTAATCTTTCAAGATTCGGTTTGCCCACTTGCGGAATTGTACGCCACGTTTACTTTTAACACGGTATCCAACAGACGTAACCATTTCAAGATTGAAATATTCTTTCTCGTGAGTTTGCGTTTTCCCTTCGATGGCACCGTGTTGAGTGGTATTCGCAAATTTTGCGACTACCACAGAATCGGATAATTCCTCCCTTAGAGCATTGTTAATGTGCTTACTGATAGTTTTGTAGTCACGGCCAAACAAATCTGCCAATTGCTGGCGAGTCAGCCAAATCATTTCATTCTCCAACCGGACATCTATTTGCGTCTGTCCGTCCTCTGTCTGATATATTACAATCTTATTGTCTTCCATATTTACTAATTTCGTCTGCAAATATAAGAAATTATCACCAATTAATTATTATCACTATTTTCTTTAAATCTCTTTCTAATAATAAAAATAATGTAATGTTGATAAGTTAATAACTATAGGATTTCCCTTGCAATCCAGGCACAGGCTTCGGCATCGGCAAGGGCGTGATGATGGTTCTCCAGCAGGTAGCCGCACTCAGCTGCAACGGTGTGAAGCTGATGGTTAGCAAGATAGGGAAAAACTCTGCGAGATATGCACAGGGTATCGTAAAACTCATAATCCGGGTAATCCATCTGATAGACACGGAAGACGGCCTTCAGACAACTTTCGTCAAAGGGACGGTTATGGGCCACAAGGGGCAGACCTTCTATCAGCGGTTCTATCTGAGCCCATACCTTGGGGAACACGGGGGCATCGTCCGTATCCTGACAGCAGAGGCCGTGAACCTGGCTGCACCAGTAGTTATAGTAGTTGGGCTCAGGCTGAATCAGGGAGTAGAAAGAATCTACAATCTCTCCGTTCCTGACAATAACAACTCCTACGGAACAAACAGAACTACGTTCGTTATTAGCTGTCTCAAAATCTATTGCTGCAAAATCTCTCATAAACAGTTGTCTCTCCCCCCGCCACTCTCTCAGGCATAGTTTATCGTTTTCTGCCCAAAAGAGAGCCACTAGGTACGGAAATTCGTGGCAGAGGTTTAAGAAAATCCTTCTATTTGACCGCTAAATTACAAACATATTCTGAAACAGCAAAAGGTTTTACGGAAAACATAAATCAGGCCTCATACAACCAAGAAGTACCGCAGGGGTACCGCTAAGGTACCGCTAAGTTACCGCTAAGTTCAAAAACAATGGTTAAAGGCACGTACCTAGGGCGAAAAGGAAACTTTTTACTGGGCAATGTTTGGAGTCGAATCAAAAAAGCATAACTTTGCAGCGACAATCAATAAATAATGTTACTTTTATTGTAACCAAGAATGAAGATTCCATCGTACAGAGAACAGCGATATATAGGCATAATTCTAATCATCTGCCTCTTGATTGGAGCATATCTCTTCCTTAACAGAGAAGAGCATCCCAAGGAGATGAATGAATACAACCGTCACGAATTGGGCATCCTGAATGGTCTTATAGAAAAGAAACAATTCTATAATGACAGCCTGAAATACCAGATGGACTCTGTCATGCTGCAGCTTCACAAGAATACAGATTACGACGATAGATTCAGGTATTATACCAACAGGCGTATGCTGCAGAAGGCTCAGATGTTCTCGTATGACTATGCCAGCCAGTTCTCTCGTAAAATGATTCTTCTGTCCAACAATATTGGCGACAAGAATATGATGGCGGAATCACGTATTCTGTCTAGCTTTAATATGGCACAAGCCTGCCTGTTTGTCGAGGCCTTGGACACCCTAAAGTCGGTGGATCTGGATTTCCCCGAACTGAACGACAGCATTCAAGCTCTATATTATTTTTATTATGGTATAGTTTACCAACGGCTGGCTGTATACGTAAATGATTCTGTCAATGCCCAGAAATACAATGGTATCGGGCAGGAGATGTTCTTGAAAAGCCTAGATTATTCAGACAATCAGGGGATGAAGAACTTTGCCCTGGGTAGAATATATGGCAGACAAGGAAAGTTTGATGTGGCACAGAAGTACTTTGAGGAAGCGCTGAAGTACATCCCCAAAGAGAATAATATCCTATACACTCTGGCAAACGCCTCGCTGGGCAAATGTTTCAAGCATCAGGGTATCCATGAGGCCGCTACCCGTTATTACATGGAGGCAACAAAGAACGATATCCTGAACGCGCAGAATTCTTCCATAGCCATTATAGACCTGACGGAACACATGTTCAGGCAATACCATCTTAAATATAATGTAACCAAATATGTGAACATCGCCATTGAGAGCGGCGAGTACTATGGCATGCGATCACAGATAACACACTTAGACAAGATAATACCGGATATAACAAAAGAGAAATCAAGGAAGAACCGCATACTGAACTACTTCTATGCTGCCTTGGTACTGGTATTCCTTATATACATTACATATATAGTATTACGCTATGAGAGGAACAGAAAGTTGCTGAAGGGCTTTCATTCCTTGGATAAGAAGGTGAAGAACGAAAACAACCTTCTGAAGGAGGAAAACGAAAGCCTGACACGAACCGGCATGCTGTTACGCGACTCTAACAGGCTGAAAGATTCATATATAGGTAAACTGCTAGAGTCGAACAGCGAACTGACGAATATGTTTGAGGAGTTTGCCGTAAAGGTTGAACAGAAACTGAAGAAGGGACAGTATGACCAGGTGCAGAAGTCTATCAGAGAACTGCAGAAGAACTTCAGCAAGAAAGAGCAACTTGACAGATTCGATGAACTGTTCATGTCTATGTTCCCCACATTCATTACCGACTTTAATGCCTTGCTGCAGCCTGAATACAGGAAGCAAGAGGGTGAAGCCCTTCTTACCCCATCCATGCGAATTTACGCGCTGATACGACTGGGAATTACCAACAACCAGCAGATAGCAAAGGTACTGAACTATTCATATAATACTATACTGAATTACAGGGTGCGACTGCGCGCTATGGCCCTCAATCCTGACACATTCGAACAGGATGTAATGAAAATAGGACTGTAAAGTATATAGGAAAGGCTACATAAAAGCCTATATTTTCTATATATAAATCCAATATAATACACCCGCAACTTAATTTGTATATTGCTGATATATGGCAACATACAAATTATTCTTGTTATATTCTGCATATATATTTTTTATAGCACCGTCTTGTGTTAAATTTTAGGCGTAACTTTGCAGCAGAAAACTAACAAGAATAATACAACTAATTAAATTAATCACATGAAAAGATTTCTACTACTGTTCTGTACAGCTATCTGTATTGCCCAGACTATGCTTGCCCTCAGCATTGAGGAGGGAAAGTACTACACCATTTCCAATCGTAATGACGTGAATCTCTTTGTCAAGGATGCCGGCGTTGACATTATTCAGATGGGAGCACTCGACGATGCGTGCTATTGGCAGTTTATCGCAACGGGAAATACCGGATGTTATTATGTAAAGAACAAGAAGACCGGCCGCTACGCCCAGTTGTGCAGCACAGAAACAGAGGTCAACGTTACCATGGGAAACGATCCTGCCGAATATCGCATAAAGGAATGCTCGGCAGAAGGTAATGATATGTTTGGATTTACTTCTACCAACGAGAGTAACTATGAGTTTACTGCCGGCTGCATCGGATGGAACTGGAAGAACGACAACACGGTGCAGACCTTTGCCGCCGTTGAAGGAACTAACCACCGTTCCTTCTGGAAACTGACATTGGTAACCTTGGCAATGGAGATTAAAACGAATAAGGTATATACCATATCCAACCGAAACGACAATAATGTTTATGTTAAGGACAATGGTGGCGAAGAACTGGCAATGGGTGGCCTGGACAATGCCAGCCTATGGCAGTTTGAGGATGCCGGAAACGGTCAGTTCTATATCAAGAATGTAAAAACAGGTCGCTATGCTCAGGCATGCGATGCCAATACCCAGGTAACCATCAAGATGGGCAATACCCCCGTGGCATACGTTGTAGTGAACTGTAGCGGCCAGGAAGGTAATGATTGCTTTGGTGTTACCTCTGCAGACCAAGCAAACACAGAGTTCACAAGCGGTTGCATCGGATGGAACTGGCGAAATGACAATATTGTACAAACATTTGCAGCAGCAGCCGGAACCAATCATCGCTCTTTCTGGAAGTTTTCTGAATTGGAACCCCAGAAAATCACAACGGCAGGATATGCAACATACTGTGCAAGCGAGGACGTAATGATCTTGGGTGCCCAAACCTATAAAGGTTCTGTTGCAGATTCCTACGTAAAACTGACTGAAGTCAATGACGTTCCAGCAGGATCGGCAGTAATTCTTAAGGGTAGCCTCTTTGCAACCGTTGCAACAACAGCCCAAAGCGACATGAGTGGTAATGACCTGAAAGCCTCTGATGGTATTTCAGCTGACGGCACCCAATATATTTTGGCACAGAAAGAAGGAGCCGTAGCATTCTATCTGGCCCAGTCTGGTACCACCATAGCTGCAGGCAAAGCCTACATCAAGAGTGAGGCTGGTGTAAAGGCCTTCTATTTTACAGAGAATGGCACAACAGGTATCGCCTCTCCCCTTGTAAAAACAGAAGAAGGGACAATCATCTACAATCTTTCCGGACAGCGCATTAATAAGCTACAGAAAGGTATCAACATCGTGGATGGTAAAAAAATTCTATTTTAATTCGAAATTTAAGATTCATAATAACATGATGAAAAAATATATTGTTCCAGTACTTCGGGAAGAATCGGCTGATGTTATCAGCATGCTGGCAGAGAGCCTTGTAATCAACAATGACACCACAGTGGATGGTGGTGATGCCCTAACGAAGAAAGCAGAATGGGACATTTGGAGTGATGAAAGCACCCCCGAAGAATAAATAAAGATTACAACCACAAACGCATATGAAAACTAAGAAGCTTCTGTTCTCTTCTGCTGCTCTATTGCCCGCTATTTGTGCAGCGCAAACAGACAGACCCAACATCATGCTCATCGTAGTTGATGATATGGGGTATTCTGACCTTCAGTGTTTCGGCGGGGAAGTAGAGAGCCCCAACCTGAATGCACTTGCAGCCTCAGGTATGCGCTTCACACAGTTCTACAACTCTGGTCGTAGTTGTCCTTCCAGAGCCCAACTCCTTACGGGCCGCTATGCCCAAACTGTGGGTATTACGGGTATGGGACAGAGTCTGACACGCGACTGCGTTACCATTCCAGAAGTACTGAAAGACGCCGGCTATCATACAGGTATGAGCGGCAAGTGGCATCTCTCGCTTACCAAAGGCATAGGTAACAATGCAGATCAGATGGCATGGCTCTCACATCAGAATTATTTCAACAACCGTCCCTTTGCTCCTATTGAAACCTATCCATGTAACCGAGGCTTTGAACAACATTGGGGCACCATTTGGGGTGTTACGGACCACTTTGATCCCTTCTCGATGGTACATAACGAGGAAGCCATCTTTACCGATAGCATCCCTAAGGATTTCTACTATGCGGACTTTGTGGCAGATAAGGCCATCGACATGATGGACGAGATGACTGCCGACGGCAAACCCTTCTTTATGTATGTAGCCTTCCAGGAACCGCACTGGCCCGTTCAGGCCAAACCTCAGGACATTGCTAAATACAAGGGCAAGTATGATGACGGATGGGACGCTATGCGTGAACGTCGCTACAAGAAGATGCAGGAACTAGGCCTTATTTCCGCCGAAGAGATGCCTGTTGCCGCTAATGCCTCCGGTCGCAAATGGGAAGACGAGACGAACAAAACCTTCCAATCTGCCAATATGGAGGTTCATGCTGCCATGATAGATTGTGTGGATCAGAATATAGGCCGTATCATTGACGAACTGAAACGGAGGCGTATATATGATAATACCATCATAATCTTCACCTCTGACAACGGAGCATCGAGCGAGAACTATAACATCGGAGAATTCGACCGTCACGACCGTACTCGGGACGGGCAGATGGTAGTACACAACTCACCCACCCCTGGAGGTCAGCTTACTTACAATTACCTGCACACCGGTTGGGCAGGAGCAGTCAACACACCTTATCGCTACTGGAAGACAACACAATTCCATGGCGGAACGGCAGCGCCCACCATCGTTCATTGGCCCGCAGGTATGGCCAAGGAAAAGGAGGGCACCATCATGAACCAGCCTTGCACCTTCCTGGATGTTATGCCTACCTGTCTGGAGCTGGCCGAGGCATCTTATCCATCCTATTATGGTGGCAATAGCATCAAACCGCTCTGCGACGAGGCACGCAGCTTTGTGCCTTTGCTTCAGGAAAAAGACAAATGGGAAGATGAGCGCACCATGTATTGGGAGCATGAGAACGGCAAGGCTGTCCGCAAGGGTAACTGGCGCCTAACGGCTCTCGCCAATGGCGGATGGCAGTTGTTTGACTTGGAACACGACCTGTCAGAGACT
>JAEEGJ010028794.1_pt1 | contig 11014 bp, 11 predicted proteins | sample 8958761 | NCBI WGS metagenome assembly JAEEGJ01 (sample SAMN16246546, study PRJNA631951) | gut metagenome | biome: gut microbiome; feature: rumen; material: RS-attached | host: Bos | place: Iran: Karaj | collected 2018-10
AGTGTCCTTAGAAGTCTCTTCCTTGTGGAAGCGAACGTTCTCGAGCATTGCAACAGCTCCTTCTGGAAGAGCATCAATAGCAGCTTTCTGTCCGAGTGCATCTGGGAGGAAAGTAACTGGCTTTCCGAGTTTTGAAGCGAAATATTCTACAACTGGCTTCATGCGGTTCTTACCGTTGATGAACTTTTCAGCATCAGCGTCTGTCCATGTCTTTCCAGCCTTTTCAGCTTTTTCCTGAGCCTTTTTTACGTCCTTTTTAGGATCGCCAAGGTGGCTCATAAGAACGAGAGAACGTGGGCTCTGTTCAAGAATGTATTTAATAGTAGGAAGTGCAGCCATAATACGTGTGTCGTCCTGAACTACTCCGTCCTTCATTGGTACGTTAAAGTCAACGCGCATGATGATGCGTTTGCCTTTCAAATCAACGTCTTTTACAGTTTTGATCATCTGATACTCCTTATATATACCGCACAAACAATGCACGGAAATTTACGATATACAATAAAATATAATGAGTTTTATAGACAAATTCAATGTAAAAATTCCGCTAACTTAAACTTCAACAAAGCAAGGGGCGTTAATCATTTTTTACTTCTTTTCTGAATTATCATTACAAGTATATGGTACCATTCTAACAATCGGTTTCTCATATTTTGTTACAATAATTTGATTTTCCTTTCCACTTTCAATCCACGTAATAACATCATCAAAGTTATCTTTCACTTCAGTTATACTCATTTGTTTCATTGACTCACCTCGAATTATTTTATTTTAACACTATTCTCATATAAAAACTCAGGACTAATATCTAAATCTTCAGTCCACATTACTGTTTGATGATCAGCCTTTGCCTTCATGAAAAAATCTATGTCTTTTAATCTTTCTGCATATTTACGATTAAAAATTGTTTTACAATCAAATAAACGTTTCTTTCCTTTTGCAAAAGTGATAAGAAGAGTAAAATCTGGATTAGGTTGAACTGCTGTAACTGCCCATTTAAACATAATTCATATCTCCTATTTCAAAGGTTCAATATCATTGACCCGATTTTCTCTCATCATTAAATCCCAATTATTCAAAAGTTCATTTCTATGAATTTCAGCCCAGGCTTCTACAAGTTTCTTTTCTCTTTTTGTTAAATCACCTTTTGCTTTTGCCTTATTTATATCTACAACACAAGATCTATCATCACAAAGAGCATGAAAATGAGGAGGATTATGATCATCTGGATACATATAAATAACAATTCCGAAGAATCGACTAATACTAGGCATTTCTCTTTACCTCCAAGTATAATATAGCATATTTTTACAGATTTTTCATTATTTATATCTCTTATAACAAAAATAGCTCTGTATAATAATTAAAAAAACTATATAATCGTAAATATGAAATCAAAAGGCTTCCACCCCACCGAAATTATTTTTTCAACGACCACAGCCTGCAACCTGCACTGCGAGCATTGTTTTATTAACCGCACGCCACACAGGCTCGAAATTACCGACGCTGTAAAATTGATTGAAAGCTGCGTGGAAAGCGGCGGGCAGCCAGGGCCGGACGGCACTCCCCTTCCTGTAATTGACCGGATCGGTTTTTCCGGCGGAGAGCCTTTTTTGTATCTGGATTTTCTTGTGGAAGTGACAAAGGCTGCAATTTCTCATGATTTGATGTTTGATCAGATTATGACAAACGGAGATTGGTGGCAAAATGAAACAGACCTGACCGCCACACTGCAAAAAGTTTACGACGCCGGCTATGACGGAAAAATTGGCCTCAGCTGGGATTCCTACCACGGACAAACTACCGATCGTATGGAAACTTTTATCCGCAAGGTTCAGGAGATTTTTGGCGAGGATTCGATAAACATTCAGACGGTGGAAGATGAAAAACAAGTGGTTTCGATACGTCCTTCGGACTACTCAACCACCGGCGATACAGAAAATGCGGTGGTTGAGTACCCGCATAGCGGGTGTATCGAAACCACCGCAGAGTCTCTGAATATTCCCGTCTATCACCTGCCCCGCACCTACACCTCAGACGCCCCCCGCGCCTGGCAGGCCCGACGCTGGTTTAAGGAAGATTACTGCCAAGGCCCCGGCAACATTCTCTACGTTCACGCCGACGGAAACATTGCCCCCTGCTGCGGCTTTGCAAACGAAAATCCACAACTCTTTATAGGCACAATTCACGACAGCTTTGAAATAATCATGCAAAAAGCCGCCGCAAACCCGATGATAAAAATCTGCTACGAAGAAGGCCTCTCCCACTACCGCCACCACGGCATAAAAAAATCGCTGCGCTCACAGGGAAAAAAGCTTCCCGGCAAGTGCAGCGATATCTGCAGTTTCTGCGATTTTGTGTGTAGACTTTAGAATACTACAACAACTTCGCCGTTTGGATAGGTTTCGTCGATGTACTTACGAACCTTGTCGCTCTGCAAAGCCTTTACAAGAGCCTTGATTGCAGCCTTGTTTTCGTTTCCTGACTTTACAGCAATGATGTTTACATATGGAGAAGAAGAACCTTCAACAAAAAGTCCGTCCTTCTTTGCAGAAAGACCAGCAGGAATTGCATAGTTTCCGTTGATTACGGCAGCATCAACATCTGAAAGAACACGTGGAAGAGAAGCAGCTTCAACTTCTACGAACTTAAGGTTCAAAGGATTTGAAGTGATATCCTGAACAGTAGCTGTGATTCCAGCCTTTGCATCAATCTTAATAAGTCCAGCTTCCTGAAGAAGAAGAAGTGCACGGCCTTCGTTTGAAGGATCGTTAGGAATACCAATGCGAGCCTTCTTTTTGATGTCTGCAAGAGTCTTAATTTTCTTTGACTTTGAGTAAAGTGCAAATGGTTCAACATGGATTCCACCAGCGTTTACAAGGTGATATCCGCGTTCTGAGTTGAATGACTCAAGATAAGGAATGTGCTGGAAATAGTTAGCATCGATTTCTCCAGATTCAACAGCTTCGTTTGGTGTAACGTAATCTGTGAACTCAATTACCTTAAGATCGATTCCTTCTGCCTTGAGGTCATCCTTTACGAGGTTAAGGATATCGGCATGTGGTACTGGTGTAGCACCTACTTTAATAGTCTCTGCGAAGAGAGATGCAGCGAGTACAGCAGCTGCTGTGATTGCAATAATTTTTTTCATATTCAGTTCTCCTTGTGTTGTTTATTATACCTATAGGTTTACTAGGTAATTAAATAAATGTCAATATAGTTTTTGAAAAATTTTCAGAAAAAAGGCAGGTCACACTTCTCTTCCACTCACGCATATTAAACATTCATAAACTGTCAACGTTACAAAAAACTATATTGATATTTATTAAATTGTATACAATGTACTTGACAAATAAGTTATGATTGTGTATATTTTAATTGTACACAATACAAAACCACTAAGAAATTATCAGGAGGATAAATAATTATGGCAGAACTTACAATAACAAATGCGAACTTCAAGAATGAAGTATTGGAATCGGATAAACCGGTATTGGTAGATTTTTGGGCACCTTGGTGCGGTCCATGCCGTATGCTCGGACCTGTTGTTTCAGAACTTGCAGAAGAGCATCCTGAAATCAAGGTTGGAAAAGTAAATGTAGATGATGAACCAGAGCTCGCACAGCAGTTTGGTGTAATGAGCATTCCGTTCGTTGCAACTTTCATTGGCGGCCAGCTTCATAAATCATCAGTAGGTGTTCAGCCTAAAGAAGCATTGCTTAGCCTTTTAGATTAGTATTTCCAAGGGTGGTTTCGACTATTTTTCCCCATCAAAATCCCATGAAGCCACCCTTTATTTATTATCCCTCGCCTTTTTAGCTTCGTCTAATTTTTTATCAGCAGCAGAAATAAATGACTGAATTGTTTTCATTTCAGGCTTATATTGAACAAATCCAAAACTGAATGACAAATCATAAATAATTCCATCTTTTTCGCATTCTTTAATCAAAGCCTGTCTTACATTTTCACAAAGACGGAAAGTTTCTTCTTCATCATCAAGTTCAGCTATTATAATAAATTTATCACTACCATAACGTCCAATGAAATTAGATGTATTGTTATTTGCAGCTTTAAGAGCATTTGCACAACGAATCAAAGCCATATCACCTTCATAGTGCCCGTAAAAATTATTAATCTTTTTGAATTTATTAACATTAAGCATAAAAGCATAAAGCTTTTCATTATCTGAACCAGCATTTATTTTTGTACTTAAATATCTCATAAGCTGCTTTTTATTATTCAGACCAGTCAGAGCATCCACTGTAATCAAAAGATTCTGTAAATCAACATAAACAAATAAGAATGCTAGAGTTACCCCTACTCCAACACTTGGAACTGCCGGGAAGATAATCTGAATAATTCCAAGAATCAGCAGGAAAATCAAAAACACAGAAAGAATTCTGTATTCCTTGGCTTTAAGATAATTATTACACGTAAACGATTTAATAAAGGCATGAACCGAAGTAATAATCAGATACAAGTAACTCATCGCAACATGAATCAAAACATAGTCACCACGGTGATAAACATTGTTGGTATCGATATAAAAAAGAGCACCTGTATAAACAGAAGCAATTACCCCTCCAATAATTATGATTACAGGAAGCTTTGCAATATGTTTAAGATATTTTGTTTTGATGAATTTAGAATCCAGAGCATTTTCTACATAACATAGCCAGTAATAGCCCATCATCGTTGAAGAAATTTCATAAATAGCATTTGTCAGAAAATTCGCCGCACGAGGCTCAGGAATAAAACCGCCTTCAATAAGCCCCCAGTTTACATCGCATATACAGGTGATAGTTCCAGTAACAAGTGCCAGCATATAATAATGCTGCTTTGTCTGCCTGTCGTAATTTTTAAAAAAGTTATATAAAAGAATTCCCAGAATCAAAGTACAAAAGGAATCCAGCTCAATAATCCAGATATAATCCATAAACTGCCCCACAAAATGAAATTTATGATTATTAAATGATTATATAATTTTAACACAAAACATAAATAACTCAATAAAAAAAGACCCCCGGAATTAACCAGAGGTCTTTCATTCATTGTGTAGATGTTCTCGTTATCATACCATGCGGCGATGCTGGCAGAGCCGCACGGAGCGATTTTGCGTAGCAAAATTGCGACAGTCTGATAAAACGATAATGAAAACTCATACGAACTCAAAAAAAAAAGACGCACCGAAGTGCGTCTTTTTTTTACTCATAATCTATACTTAGCAGTTTTCTGAGAAGTATTTGATTGTTCTAACCATCTGGCTAGTATATGAGTTTTCATTATCGTACCAAGATACAACTTCTACCTGGTATGTATCGTCATCAATCTTAGATACCATAGTCTGAGTAGCATCGAAGAGTGAACCATAGCGCATACCGATGATATCGCTAGATACGATTTCGTCTTCGTTGTATCCGAAAGATTCTGTAGCAGCAGCCTTCATAGCAGCGTTGATAGATTCCTTAGTGATGTCCTTACCCTTAACTACAGCGAAAAGAAGAGTTGTAGATCCTGTAGGTGTTGGAACACGCTGAGCAGAACCAATCAATTTTCCGTTCAATTCAGGAATTACAAGACCGATAGCCTTAGCAGCACCTGTTGAGTTTGGAACGATGTTCTGAGCACCAGCACGTGAACGGCGGAGGTCACCCTTGCGCTGTGGACCATCAAGAATCATCTGGTCTCCAGTGTAAGCGTGGATTGTAGACATGATACCTGACTGGATTGGGTATGCATCATTAAGAGCCTTAGCCATTGGAGCGAGACAGTTTGTTGTACAAGAAGCTGCAGAAATGATGTTGTCGTTCTTTGTCAAAGTTTTGTGGTTTACATTGTAAACGATTGTTGGGAGGTCGTTTCCAGCAGGAGCTGAAATTACTACCTTGCGGGCACCAGCAGTAATATGAGCCTGAGCCTTGTCCTTAGATGTGTAGAAACCTGTACACTCGAGAACAACGTCTACCTTGTTAGCTGCCCATGGACAGTTAGCAGCGTCTTTCTCTGCATAAATCTTGATTTCTTTTCCGTCTACGATGATAGAATCATCAGTAGCAGATACTGTGTGCTTTCCTTCACCAATCTTACCACAGAAACCACCCTGTGCTGTATCATACTTCAAAAGGTGAGCAAGCATTTTTGGGCTTGTCAAATCGTTGATAGCAACTACTTCATAACCTTTTGCGTCAAACATCTGACGGAAAGCCAAACGACCAATACGGCCGAAACCATTAATAGCAACTCTTACATCTGCCATTTTATATCTCCTAAAAAATTAGATTAAGATTTTATACCATATAAAATAATGAATTTATGAGAAATAGTCTATATATCGAGATTATAAGTTTCCATCTGTCCTTTTCCCTTTACTTCAATAGGAGTCTGAGCTATAAAATGAAATTTATCTTTTACATACTTATAAGTATCCGGAGAAACTTTTATCTGCATTGGGCTGCTAAGACCTTTCATACGATAGGCAGTATTTACCGTATCACCAAAGATGTCGTATATATATTTTTTAATTCCAACGATTCCGGCAATAACACTTCCAGAACTTACTCCCGCACGTACAAGTATTTTTATTGGGGACCTTTCATTAAACTTTTGTATATATTCCACAAAGTCCTTAACACATGCAACACTGTATTCGGCATGTCGTTCTTCTGCCGTAGGAAGCCCGCAAACTCCCATATAAATCTCCCCCATGGTCTTTATACGCATACAGCAATTCTTTTCTACGATGTCATCAAAGTCACTGAATATCTTATTAAGCTCAAGGCCAAACTTCTCTGTTCCCCAGAATTCTGAAAGTTCAAGATAATTAATTATCTGACAGAAAAAAACAGAAACATTTTCAAAAACTTCTGGCTCTAGTCTCCCCTTTTCCTTTAACTGTTCTATTACTCTTTCTGGAAGAACACTCGATAAAAGCTGATCAGACTTCTCCTTTTCAGATTTTATTTTATTTTCCATATTATATTTTTTCAGAACAATTTTTCTTTTCCAGAAGGAAATACCAATAACAATAATATTTACAAGAATCATATTAGAAACTGATACTAATTGAAGATTTTCCACAGAAGATTTAAGAAAGGTTGAAAAAAGAAAAAGTAATAAAGCTTCAGCTGAAATTACAGCAACCGAAAATATTACCGGATTTATATTCAGTATCAGTTCTACAGCTATAATAAAGCCCATAAAATATAAAATAACTTCAGAAAATGAAGAAACTTTTGCAAAATACAGGAAAACCAGATAAAAGGCTGCAAGGCAGAAAATTATCGGAGTATATTTTCCACTTGGCAATTTACACAATATTAATCCAATAATTCCTGCAAGCAGATAATATCCGTAATAAATAATAAAAACCTTTGATAAGGATAATCCAAAAAGTATTCTTAAAGCAAATTCAAATATTGAAAATAAAATAGAAAATATGAATATTTTTACCACCGTCTCCCGATTCTTACGATGTATTTCTGCAGAAATTTCTTTAGAAGCAAAAAAGGATTTTAATATTTGCAAAAAACTTCTATGCATTCGTTACCTCGCCAACTGTTTCAAAAACATTTTCAAGGTCACATGGCATAATAAAACTAGATTGAAAATCAATAAGCTGCTTAGCAAGTTCTTCTTTATTATCTTTTAATTCTGTTCCAAGAATTTTCATAAGCGTAATCAAAAGTGACTTCATGGAAGGAAGAAGATTTTTAAGTCCATCAGAATCAGCCTTCATGTTTGAATATAAAAGCGGAGGTTCTTTAAGATTCATTGCATCTGCGAAGGTATTCAATGACCCATCATCGAGAATATCACAAAGAGAATAAATAACTTCAGGACTGTAAAGCTCTATCTGGCTTTCTCCAGGAGCATTAGAAGAAAGCTCTGCTGGAACAGAAGCTATATCATTTTTTATCAGATAATCAATCAGGGTGTCGCCTAATTTTCCATTCACAGGAGTTTTTACACGGTAGCGTTCATCATGAAGATGCAAAGCTGTCATATTATAACACCAGGCTGCCAGCTGAGAACAGAAAAAAGGAGTCTTGTCGTCCTTATAGGTAGGAAATAAAGGCTCAATCCATTGTGCAAGTGCATAGCCTATAAACTTTAAGAAAATCATAAGCTTTTTTGCTTTCTCATGGTCATCTGCAACTCTTGTTCTAAAGAGACAAAGCAAAGCAGCAACAGTTGCCTGTGCCATTGCATAAGAGTTATTCTGCTTATTATCTTCTGAAAGTGGCGGCAGTTCATTAAGAACAATCGCTCCATCCAGGCCATCCGGTAAACGATGGACTGAAACCGTATAAGCATCTCCAGGATAAGCGGGAGTTCTCAACTGACAATATGGGAGTGTGGCTTCTGCAACACGGCATTTTGTTTCATTATGTACATCTTTTGTAAAATCATAAGCCAAAGCTGCATGTGTTGTATTTGAATTTTCAGACCAAATTATCAGTTTATCAATCAGGATTCCAAAATTATCCTTTATAAAATCTTTTACAGTCTTACATGAGGCCATAGGTTTAAATTCTGGAACTTTTTTATAAGTGTATAATAAAATATCGCCTTTTTTTAATTCTGATTCTTTCATAAATTTTTCTCCCTTTTTATTTATATCTGGATTTACAGTTTCCGCATTATCAATTTCTACATTCTCCGGAAGTTCAATTTTATCTTTAACGATATTATAAGTTTCTTTTGAAAGTTTTATATGCATAGGAGAACAGGAATTCTGCAGTCTTACTGCATTTTCTACTGTTGTTCCTAGAATATCATACAGATACTTTTTTTTACCAATAATACCGGCAATTGCTTTACCTGATGAAAGTCCTATTCTTATATTCCATTTTACCTCAGAAGTTTTATTACGCTCAGAAAGCCATGCAATATATTCTTTTGCGCAGAGCAGAAGGTTTTCGGCATGATTATCATTCTTCTCCGGTAGACCACATACTGCCATGTAGGCATCGCCGATTGTTTTTATTCTTATACAATCATGGCTTGAAGTAATATTATCAAATTGAGTAAAAATATAATTCAATTCATTTATAAGAAAATAAGGTTCCACTGTAGTAGAAATCTTTGTGAAGTTGACAATATCTGAAATGAGAACTGTCATATTATCGTACATTTTTGGAGGAACAGACCCCTCTGCTTTAAGCTGTTCTATTACAGAATCCGGCAATAAATTCTGAAGCAAACCTTCTGTTTTTTCTTTTTGTCTCTGAAGCTCTTTATCTCTATTAAACTCATTTATCAGATATTTTCTTTTCCAGAAAACAAGAATAATCATAACACCAAAAAACAGAAGTGCATTTATAATAAATGAATTTGTTTTTTTAACATCTATAACAGTCAGTCCAAGCTTTACTGAGAAAGTCAAATAAATAAAAAACAAGCTTAAGCTCAAAATAAATATAAGAGGATTTATTTCGAGCAGCATTATGAGAGAAAAAAGAATGCCAATAAAGATTACAATTGCATTTACAAATGGAGTTCGGAAAAAGTGTATAGAAATAATAATCTCTGCACAAATCAGGGTATAAAATACAAGAAATGAAACTGGAATTTTTGTTTTTAATAATATGAGTCCTGCTGTAGCTGCAACTATCAAAAACGAATAGTAAAAAATTATAATCATTGACAGTTCAGCCTGAGAAATTTTGTAACCTATCAATACAACTGGAAAAAATATAATACCAAAAATAAGTCCAAAAGAATAAAAGATTTTTAAGAAGCGGCGGTTTTTGTCTGAAATGGTATCTGCATAATCTGCAGGTATTTTTATAAACTTTTTATAAAAATCTGTAATACTGTTCATAATATTGGAATATTATAGCACAGTCTTTTTATTTTCTCATAAAAAAAATAGGTTTTGAATGATTTTTTTTACTTTGTACTGTCAGCACTCGTAGTAGGCTTATGACGATTGTCAAAGTATCCGCCGTCTTCAAGATAGCGGCGACGAGTCATAATCAGATTAATCAATTCCTGATACAGATTGAAATCAACCTGAATAGACATAGGCAAAAGGAAATATTCTGTTTCGTCGCAATATCGTTCAATAAATTTTTCGTCGGTAACAAATCCCAGCGAAATCATATTACTGATTCGATCTGCGCATTTTAAGATTTTGGCTTTCTGACTGCCGTCCACAAGGATGCGGCGGAGAAACTGGCTTTTCTGTTCACCTTCCCGTTTGGTAACTTCAAGTACCAGGTCTAGAACTTGTTGACCTTCAAAATCCGTGTTGATGATTATGTCCTGGTCAAAACCGGGGATATCTTCTACCACGTCGTGAATTACGCTTGCCTTCAGCAAAGTTGAATCAATATATCCGTAGTCAATCAAAATGGCCATTGTATCCATCTGGTGACGGAACATATTGCCGCCGGCGTGGCGTTCTTTTCCGATAAGATTGGTTGCAATCTGCATATATGGAGCAAGTACAATTTTCTGAAGCTGCTGAAGATGTTCAGCATCCATTTTAAGAGGCTTGTCTACTTTCATATCAAACTGTTTGCCCATATATGCCCCCGTCTTATTTTAATGTTTCGATATAACCTGTAAGTTTTTCGATACGGCGTTTGATTGCCGCAAGGTTATCCCGTTCTGCCTGAACCACTTCTGCAGGGGCAAACTGAGCAAACTTTCCGGCAAGCTTACCCTCGAGTTTTTCAGCGTCTTTCTTTTCTTTTTCAAGATCCTTTGTAAAGTGGAGCATCAGGGTATTTGTATCCAGGTTTTCATCCATGAGAATGAATGCTTCGTAACCTGTTCCTACAGTTCCGATTGATTTTGCAGGTTTAGCGTCTACAAATTCAATATTTGCAAGTACCGCAAGCAGCTGGATCATTTCAATCTTTTCGCGGCAAACTTCTGCATCACTGCCCTTTTCAATCAAAAGTGCAACGTTAATCTTGAATGCAGGGTCAATGCCGCACTCGTTGCGCAGTCCGCGGATGTTTCTGATCAAATCCTGCAGGGTATCAAATCTGCGGGTAATCTTTTC
>JAEEGJ010028798.1_pt1 | contig 11013 bp, 6 predicted proteins | sample 8958761 | NCBI WGS metagenome assembly JAEEGJ01 (sample SAMN16246546, study PRJNA631951) | gut metagenome | biome: gut microbiome; feature: rumen; material: RS-attached | host: Bos | place: Iran: Karaj | collected 2018-10
AAGGCCTTTCGCTGCAAAGGGTCCTTCATGGCCGCACAGCAGAAGTCCCAAAACGGCGTGGAACGTGATTTCAACGCCGTCATCCACAATGCCATGCACAAAAACCTGCTTCGCTTTCTGGGAGAAAAGACAGAATGACGCTACCTGCCCGATGGCAAGCCTTCGCGGACTCCGTCCAGCCGGATGCCGCAGTCGCACGGCACCGCCTGGATCAGACCGTCGATCTTGCACGGAAATACACTTCGCTGACGGAAAAACAGCTGGACGATCTTTCCTCCTATGCCGCCCTGATTGGAAACGATCCCGATCTGATGCGGCGCTGGACGATCGCCCGCTCCATTTTCCTGCATACCGAATGGGACGAACTTCTGGAAACGCCGTTCCCCCGCTGGTTCTGCAAAGACATGCCGGAACCGGCTTTCCTGCTGACCATAGCCATTTCCGGGATCCCGGATGCCGAGGAATGTTTCCGGGGAAAAAAGCTCCCGCTGGAAAAACTCCATGAGTCGTTTGACGAGATCCGCGCATGGACGGATAGCTGCGAATCGAATTTCGGTTTGACGGGACTTCCCTTCAATTCCGGTTTCGCCTGGATCGTCCTGCGCCTCTTTACCGGCGTGGTCCTGCGCTTCGGACGCCTGGAATACAACCGGGCGCGCTCTTTCTGCGACATCCTGGTCTTCCGTCATAAATGCTCCGGCGAACTCCGTGTCCTGCTGAACGCGTCGTATCCGGTCAATGCCGACGGCAGGATCGCCGCACCCGGTGAACAAGCCGCATTCCGCACGGAACGCCCTTTCGGCATTTTCGGCCCCTATTACGGATACCCCGTTTCCGCAGACGGACGGATCCACAAAGACATCGTTGCCGCCGATCCAAAGGAATGGGACTGCGTTCTGCGCCCGTGGGATGAAGCCATTTATATGCACATCCCCGCGCTGGGACCTCTGAAACCGGAACAGGTCCGCGCCTCCTATGCCGCGGCGAAGGAGTTCTATTCCCGCAGCGGTTCGGATTACCATCCGAAGGCGATCATCTGCGGCTCCTGGCTGTTCGATCCCGTTCTGCAGGACCTTCTGCCGGAAAATTCCAATCTGCGTCAGTTCCAGAACAGCGGGTTCCTGCTCCCGTCGCCGCCTGAGGGGATCGGTGAACTCTGGCGCGTATTCGGCATCAGGGGCGTCAGGGATGGCGTCGCCTCCGTGGAATGGAAAACCTCCCTTCAGAAAACTCTCGGACGATATATCGCTGATGGCGGCGTCATCCGGGGAGGAAGATTTCTATATCTTTTTTAAGGTTTCCACCACCAACAACAACGAGTCAGCACATGACAACGAGTCAGCAAATGATAACATTTCCACATTTTGGCAATCCGTCAAAATCGCCAAAAATATCGAAGATTCTGACGACTTGGCTTTTTGTCCTTGTCAAAATCGCTATAATTTGATATGATATTGACGAGTTGACAATGGAAGGATTGAGCCGTGGTCGGAAGAAAACATGAAATAGAGTCGTTGGATTGGGATTTGCAGAAGAGCGAATCGCAGTTTATCGCGGTCTATGGGCGTCGCCGCGTCGGCAAGACTTATCTTGTGCGGCAATACTTCAAGGACGAGTTCGCCTTTTACCATACCGGACTTCAGAAGGGCGACATGAAAGAGCAACTTGTCGAGTTTCGCGACAACTTGGTCAAGTATGGCTATTCGGGGTGCCCGGTCCTGACCTCCTGGCATGAGGCCTTTGGCGCCCTTGAAGAACTTGTTTCCAGGAGTCCTGCCTCGAAAAAGATCGTTTTCATAGACGAGCTCCCTTGGATGGACACCCCGCAGTCGAAAATGGTAATAGCCCTGGATCGATTCTGGAATGGCTGGGCTTCGGCCCGCAACGACATCGTGCTGATTGTCTGCGGGTCGGCTACGTCGTGGATCATTTCCAAGATCGTCAAGGACCGGGGCGGACTACACAACCGATTGACAGACCAGATATACCTTCGCCCATTCACGCTCGGCGAATGCGAGGATTACGCGGCAGAGCTCGGATTGCGTCTTTCGCGCGAGGAGATTGCCCAGTACTATATGGTTTTCGGTGGCGTGCCGTATTATTGGAGTCTGTTGCGGCCCGGATTGAGTTTCGCGCAGAATGTCGACCAACTGGTCTTTGCCCAAAACGGAAAACTTCGACTTGAATACTCGCAGTTGTTCTCGTCTCTCTTCCGCCATGCGCGGATGCATCTGGCCGTTGTAGAGGCGTTGGCCCGACGGCCATGCGGAACCACGCGCGAGGAAATCGCGGCGGCCGCGAAGATTCCCCAGGGCGGGAATTTCAGGGTCATTCTCGAAGAACTTGAGCAATGCGGGTTCATTCGCGGATTCAACGAGCCGGGCAAAAAGAACAAGGGCCGCCAGTATCAGCTCATCGACAACTTCACCCTGTTCTGGAACCAGTTCGCTGGAGACAAGGACATTGGGGACGAGAAACGGCTTGAAAACTCAATCAACACGCCCCGAGTTAACACATGGAAGGGGCTGGCGTTCGAGAAGATCTGCCTGCAGCATGTTTCGCAGATCAAGGCCAAGTTGGGCATTGGCGGCGTTCTGACGGGGACATACGCTTGGCGGCATGTGCCCGACGAAGTCTACACCGAAGGCGCCCAGATCGATCTGCTGCTTGATCGCGCCGACGGAATAGTCAACGTCTGCGAGATGAAATGGTCGGCGGGACCATTTGTCATCGACAAGAAAAAAGACCGCGAGTTGCGTGGGAAAATCGGCGTCTTTTCCCAGGTGACCGGAACGCGCAAGGGCGTTCATTTGACGATGATCACGACTCAAGGCGTGGCGCATAACGAATATCGCTGGACGCCACAGTCGGAAGTGACGCTGGATGATTTGTTTGCATGAAAGGAGCCGGATTGGGACATGAACAAGAAACGACATTCGGCATTCAGTATTCGCCATCCATTCCCCATTCCCCATTCAGCATTCTGCATTGCGGCGCTAGCCGCGTCGGCGGCCAGCGCCGTGCCGCCGCTCTTCGACAACGGCAAGACGGAATGGAAAGTGGTCGTGGTGCCGGATGCGTCACCCGTCATCCGGTATGCCGCCGAAGAATTCACCAATGCCGTTGCCGCCGTCTCGGGGGTCGCAATCCCCGTCGTCAGCTCCGACGAAGGCGTGAATCACGCCGTCAGAATCTCCGCCGACAAGGAGGAATGGGCGAAGGAGCACGTTGTCTACCGGCTCGAGGGCGGCGACCTGCTCTTTACGGGCAACCAGTCGCGGGCGGCGTTGCACGCGACCTACGCCTTTCTCGACCGCGAACTCGGCGTCCGCTGGCTCTGGCCGGGCGAGGACGGCGCGTTCTTCCCGGCGCGGAGGAAATGGGAGTTCCCGAAGAAGTTCGGCTTCGACTACACCCCCGCAATCTGGTTCAGGGGCTTCCATCACTGCGGCGACTGGCGCGACCGGGCCAAATTCCTCGCCTGGGAGACGCGGAACTACGTCAACATCCACCGCCATGGCAACGGAAAACACGAGGTGAAGTACGGCCATTACTCGATGCCGTCGATGCACAACGCGAACCTGAACGGCGAGAAAAAGCTCTTTGAGGAGCATCCCGAATGCTTCAGCCTGCTCGGCGGACACCGTTCGATGGCCAACATCTGCTTTTCCTCCGACCTTGGCGCGCAGAAGGTCGCCGAACGGATTGGCGCCGACATCGAGAGACGCGTAAAGCAGGCCCCGGTGGACATCATCTCCATTTTCCCGAACGACAACATGGATTACTGCCAGTGCCCGGACTGCAAGGCCAAGGGCGTTTCGAACGGCTGGTTCGAGTACTTCAACAAGGTGGTGGCGATTCTTCACTGGCGCTTCCCGGAGCTCCGATTCTCGACCATTGCCTACCAGGGGTATCTCGATTCCCCGGACTGCCGGTTCGACGGCGTGGAGTTCGTCGAGTACGCCTCGCATCCGAGGTGCCACATCCACAAGTGGGACGACCCGGACTGCCCGTCGAATGTCAGCGAACTGAAGCGTCTGAAGGCGTGGTGCGCGCGGGGGGACGTGGCGGTCGGCCACTATGCCTACGAGTATGACGCCGTCTCGGCGCATCCGATATTCCTCCCGTTCTTCCCCATGATTGGCGATACCGTCGAAAAGGCGGCGGAACTCGGTCTGGTCACGCAGATCCCGGAGGTCGGCCTCTCCCCGAAGACGGGGCCAGACGTGAGGGCGCACTCGGTTCAGAACAGACTGACGATTCTCTTTTACGCCCGCAAGATGTGGAATCCGTCGCTGACGCTGGACGCGTTCCTCGACGATCTCTGCCGGACCGCATTCGGGCGCGCCGCCAAGCCGATGAAGGAGTATTTCCTCCTGTGCGACGAGTTGTGGGCGGCGCAGAAGGGGAGGATCGGGCTCTTCGCCGACGGGATGAACGTCTCCGCGGCGCTCCTGGCGGACGACAAGAAGCGCGAGCGCTCCGCGAAGCTGTTGGAGGAGGCCGAGGCGCTTGTCGCCACTGGCGACGTGCGGTCGCTCGGCAACGTCCGCCGCGAGAAGGAACTTTACGGGCAGTGGGTCGATTACCGCGAGCTCCGGCTGGGCACGGGAGCCTCGTTCAAACTGCCGAAGGTCGAGCCGGGCGAACGCCTTGTCCGCGACGGCGCGCCGAAGCTGGCGCTCATGACGGGCAAGGACAAGGAGGGCCAGGTGAAGGTGGCCGGCCATTGGACGCCGAAGACGGAGATCGTCTTTGAGGTGTCCGGGGCGGCCGAGGCCGAGATAAGCCTTGTCGACGCCTATTCCGAGCGCTATTCGTTCAAGTTCAAGAACGGGGAAAAAACACAGAGGCGAATTTCCGACGTCGGCGTCGAAATGGCGACGTGGCAGCCCGAATGGACCGCCCAGGTGGTGGACGGCGGCAAGGGCCTTGTCATCCGTTTGCCGGCAAAGGCCTTTGGACACCAGCCTGAGGCGAAAGAGCAGTGGGGCGTGCGGTTTGTCGCCGGCGGGGAGTCATATCCGCTGCGCGAGGACATGACGGCCAAGCTCAGGCTCCTTGCCGCCCCTGCGGCCGAACGCCCGATCGTCTACTACGCGGGCGACAAGCGCTGCTTCGCCGGCATCCCCGGGCTGCGGGCGCAGGCGGAGGATGACGGCTGGCGGCTCATTCCCTGCACGAATGCGGCGGAACTGGCGGAGGCGGTCGCGAAAGCGAGCTCCTACTATCTGCACATCCCGGACAACAAGGCGTTCACGCCGGATATCGCGGCTGTCATACGGGAAAACGTGAGGAACGGCGGAAGTCTGATTGCGCGCAGCTGGTGGACGGTGCCGCTCCAGAAGATTTTCGGCGACACGAACCTGGTCTGCGCCTGCGAAAGCCCCAAGGACTATCCGCTCACCGAGCGTCACGCGAAATTCGTCCGCGAGGGGGACTGGTGCAAAAAGCCGTGGAATTTCGAGAGGACGCTGCGCCGGTGGTTTGCCCCTTGCTACATGCTGGTCCCGTATGCGCCCGAAGGGCAATGGGTCGAGTATGCGTCGATGCCGTCCAGGAAGGACGAGAACCGGCTGATTCCGTTCCTTTCGGCCCTCAAATACGGCAAGGGCGTGATCATACTTGTCGGCGAGACCCTTCATGTCTCGCACTTCAACATCATCGACAACATCCGCCGCGACCTGGGCGCGTGGGAAGAATACGCTGACTGAAGGAGTACGGCATGGTCAACGCTTTCCACTTCCTCAAGACGCTTGAAGACTTCGGTTTCGAAGGCGCCATGTCGATTGAGCGCGAAGCCGGAGTCCGCCATCCGGGATACAGGATTCTGCGCCATCCATTGTGCATTGTGCATTATGCTTTGTGCATTGCTGCGCTGGCCGCCTTCGCGGCCGGCGCCGCGCCGGCGAACAGCCCTGCGCCGACGGAATTCCATCTTCCGCCCGTCTTTTCCGACCACATGGTTCTCCAGCAGGGCGCAGTCATACCCGTCTGGGGCGTGGGGCCGAACTTTAACTTTCGCCTCAGCTGCCGGATCGGCGACACCGTGACCTGGACGCGGACGGACTCGAAGATCAAGAGCGGGCACGGCTGGGATCTCAAGTTCTACCTGCCTCCGCTCAAGGCGGGCGGGCCCTATGAGATGGTCTTCTCGAATGAGACGACGCATGCGACGCTGGTCATCCACGACGTGATGGTCGGCGAGGTCTGGATGGCATCTGGACAAAGCAACATGGCTTTCTCCATGCGGCAGTTCAATCAAACCCTTCCGGAAGCGGAGATACCCGCCCTGCGTCTTTTCGATGGCAGGAAGTGGATCGTCGCCAATACGAATTCGGTGCAGAACCTGAGCGCCCTCGCCACGCTTTACGGCTGCGCGCTCAACCGCCGGCTGAAAGTCCCGGTAGGGATTCTCAGCCTGAGCTGCGGTGGAACCTACGCGGAGAACTGGATGAGCCGGGGGGCGCTCAAGGCCTGCGACGCAACGCGCAAGTGGACGGACGACTACGAGCTTGGGCTTTCCGACCCCGCCGTCTGGGCCCCGAACCCCACGCGGCCGAAGGAGCCGATTCCCGACGTGGGACCCTCGAAGGAAACGCGCGACTGGGCGAAGACGGACTTCGCCGCGGCTGACTGGCAGGATGTCGACGAACCGGCGGACTTCACGGCGTCGTTCGGGCGTCCGTTCAACGGCGCGGTCTGGTTCCGCAAGACGGTCGAGATCCCGGAGGAGTGGACGGGGCGCGACCTGCTCCTGAAGCTGCCGGCGATCGACAAGCACGACATCGTCTGGTTCGATGGCGAGGAAGTGGGGCGGACCGGCAAGGACTTCGAGTGGGAGATGTGGAATGTAAAGCGCGAGTACACCATTCCTGGCCGGCTGGTGAAGCCCGGGCGCCGCGCGATCGCAGTCCGCATCTGGAGCTTCAAGCTTGGCGGAGGATTCATGACGGGGGCGGACCATTTCTCCGTCGGGCCGAAGGACGCGGACGGCAGGATCGACCTCGAGGGAACGTGGCGCGCCAGGATCGAGCGCGATCTCGGCAACCTGACGGATAGCCTGACGATCAGCCGGCATCCGTATGGCGATGGCTTCTCCTTCGTCCGGCCGTCCTCGTGGTTTGACTCCGCGCTGAAGCCCGTCATTCCATATGCGATGCGCGGTGCTGTCTGGTACCAGGGCGAATCGAACGCCGACAACCTGCCGCATGCGCGCGACTACGGGGCGACGCTGGGGGCGATGATCGCGGACTGGCGTGCGCAGTGGGGGCTCGGCGACTTTCCCGTCGGCGTCGTTCAGCTGCCGAACTTCCAGCCGGCCCGGCGCTTCCTTCCCGACTGCGCGTGGGCCGAGGTGCGCGACGGACAGTTCGCCGTTTCGCGGAGCATCAGGAACGTCGGCCTCGTCTCGGCACTCGACCTGGGCGAAGAGTGCAACATCCATCCGGCGGACAAGCAAAGCGTCGCCAATCGTCTCTGCCGGTGGGCGATGGCCGAGGTTTACGGAAAAGGCGAGGACCGTCCGTACACGGGGCCGCGCTTCCTGTCCGCCACGGTCGAGGTGGGCGGCCAGGTGCGCATCCGCTTCACGGAGGCGGAAGGCGGAATCGTCGCGACGGGGCCGGTCGAGTGCTGCGTCATCCGCGGCGCTGACGGCGTCTGGCATTCGGCGAAGGTCTCTGTTGACGGCGAGACGATCCTGGCGGCCGCGTCCGAAGTCCCCGACCCGTGCGAGGTCCGCTATGCCTGGGCCGGTTCTCCGATCGGCGCGACGCTGCGGGGCAAGGCGACGGACATCCCCGTTTTCCCGTTCCGCTGGGTGAAGCCAAACGACCAAACACGTTAAGCGGAAAACCGCTTGAGCGGCGCGGCAACTTGTTATTAGTGAGTCGGGGGCCAAAGTGTTCGACTATAGCCATGACGCCATGTAGGCGGGAAAGTAGACTACGCGGCCGGTTTTCTCATAGTTGCCCGGACAGCAGACGAAGCCGGCCGTCGCATCCTTCTTGAATTTGGCCAGAAACCGATCCAGCGATGCGTGGGCGCGGTATCTCCCGCTCTTCACCTCCACTGGCACGACTTTGATGCCGCGCTTGACGAGAAAGTCGATTTCCATTGTGTTTTCCGGCTTAAGAGCGTCCTTCCGTGAGTAGAAGCGCAGTTCATCGCCTTGTGCGACAAGTGCCTGCGCAACGGCATTCTCGAAAAACATTCCCTGATTGATTCCGAGGTTGCCATACAGCAGGCCCCGGAGAATGCGCGGATCCGTCGCCTTTCCCGCCCCCATGGCCATCGTGACCAGCAGGCCGGTGTCCAGCAGATAGCATTTGAACGAAGAGCCGTCAAGGCTCATGTCCATTTCCAGGTTCGGATTGAACGCGTTTCTCGCGGTATGGACAATCATGGCGTCCTCAAGCCAGAGGAAGGCGTTCTCGTAGCGGCGCATTCTGGCGGACGGGGAAATGGCAGCGAGGTGAAACTTTCGTTCATGACGGTTCAGCGCGCTTGGTACCATGCGGAAAACGTCGCGGACCTTTGAGGCGTAGCCCTTGGCGTATTTGCCGATGTCGTCCTCGTAGAGGGATATTATTTCGCGCTTGGCGTCCTCGCTTGCGTATATGCCGTCATCCGCGCCGGCCGACACATACGCGGCAACGCTTTGTGGCATACCGCCCACGACCATGTAGAGTCTGAAAAGGTCCATGGCGCTTCTGTGGAGTTCCTCCAACGGGGCCGTCTTGTCCGCTTCGCAGCGCATCAGTTCCTCCCTGACGAATCCATGCCCCGTGGCGTCCAGGAATTCCCCGAAGTCAAGCGGGAACATCTTGAGCTTGTGCTCTTCGCTTGGTATGACTATGTCGCTGACATTCTCCCTGATGCCGACAAGGGAGCCGCTTTCGATGTAGTGGAAGCGTCCATGTGCGACAAGATGCTTGATGGCCTCCCTCGCGACGGGGAAACGCTGGACTTCATCGAAAACCACGCATGATTCCCCCTCCAAAAGCCGGGTTTCAAAAATGAACTGAAGCCTAAGGAGAAGATCCGAAATGTCCCTGGATTCGCCAAACGCCTTTTTGGCATCTGCGGTGCGCTTGTCGGACATGGCGAAGTCGATATAGATGGAGGACTTGTATTCGCTTTCGACGAACCTCTTCAGCACGTAGGTCTTCCCAACGCGGCGTGCCCCTTCAAGAAGGAGCGCGTATTTCCCGGCAAGGCGCCGCTTCCAGTCCAGAATCTGGGAATAGACTTTTCTCTCAAAAGTTTTCATGTAGACATTATACCAGATTCAGAGGACTCATTCAAGCATCTGTCACCGTATTCCAATATAAAATACGCGAAAATGTCACGAATCTCTAATTAACTTTCGGCCGTATTGTCACGATTTCCATAAGAACATGGGAATAGTGCGCCGATCTTACAGCTCGTCTAGCTGCAGGTCGCCGAGGGCGTTGTCGGTCTTGTCGAAGACTTCGCTTGCGTCGGAGAGCGAGGTTTTGTTGCGGATGGCCTTGCTCATGATGCCGGCGAGGTTCTTGAGCATCTTCATCTCGTCCTTGCCCTCGATGCGGTCGCAGAGGTCGGCGGCGTCGGCGTAGGCGGTCATCGCGCGCTGGTAGTCCTTGTTCTTGCGGGCGATGGCGGCGATGCGCTTGTGGATGGTCTTCTTGTCGGTGCTGGCGCTGCCCATGCCCGTTTCGTAGTAGAGGATCGCGCGCTTCCAGTCGCCGATTTCGTCGAGGATGCCGGCGACGCGGACGTAGAGGTCGTCCCTTTCGCGTGCGGTCACGCCCTTCGAGACCGGTCCCTCCAGAAGCTCTCGGCCTATCTCGGCCGCGCCCTTGGCGTTGCCCGACTTGTATTCGGCGAGGACGAGGCGCGCCTTCGCGCGGAAAATCTCATCCAGCGGGAGAATCTGCCTCTTGCCGACGAGTGCGGAGGCGTCCTCGATGATCTTGCGCGCCTTCGCCACGCGCTCCGGGGTGGGATGCCACTCGAATCCGGAGACGGCGATCATGGCGACGCCCCTCCGGAGTTGCGCGAGGTGGACGTCGGCAATCGGGAGGTCGGGGATCTTCTCCGCGCGCTCCAGCGCCTTGACGGCGCCGTCGACGTTGCGGTACATGACGGCGTTCTCAGCGGCCCGCAAGAGGAGCCTGAACTGCTCTTGCGCGTCGCCGTCGAGGTTGTCGGCGGCCTCCGAGTACGCCTCGTAGGCGAGGTCGCAGAATTTGCGCCGGGCGTTGGTTGCGCCGATGAAGGTCAGCATCTTGGCGCGGAGCGGACCCTTGGCCTTAAACTCGGGGAGCGTGCGCATTATTCCCGCCGCCTCGCCCAGAATGTCGCAGCCTGGTGGCGCCCGCCAGTCGTAGAGGACCCGGTAGGCCTTGAGCATTGCCGTGCAGGCGGCGAGCTTTGTCTCCGGGAGGACGTCGTTGGCCTTGAGCAACTGGTCGATCGCGATGCGGGCCGCCGCGTCGCGGCGGTAGGTCGAGAGGAGTTCGACCTTGCGGAGAATGCACTTGCCGTTGTCGGCGGGCGAGAAGCCGCCGGTTCCGAGACGCGTGTCGATTGCCTTGACGGCGTTGGTCGCCCCCTCGGTGGCGGCGATTCGTTCGACTTGATAGAGGAAGTCGTCGGCGCTTTCGGCGGCCGCCTGCAGGGCGGCGGCAACCGCGAGAAGGACCGTTGCAAGTACGAGCTTGTTCGTTGGCTTATTCATAGAGTTTCTCCGTGTCGACGTCCTTGAGTGCATCGCGCAGGGCGAGGATGTGTCCGACGGCCTCGACGCGCATGTCGTCGAGTTCGACGGTCTCCTGGTCGATCATCTCGGCCCATGCGTAGGCGCGACGGCCGAGAAGCTTGACGTCGCGTTTGCCGGAACGCATGGCGGCGCGTGCGAGCCGGCGGAGGAGCGTCAGGTAGCGGATGTCGTCGAAGGCCTCGCGCACCGCCTCCCAGCCGACGGTGTCGACGACGCCGTCGAAGGTCGGGTAGACGATGCAGAAG
>JAEEGJ010028799.1_pt1 | contig 11013 bp, 10 predicted proteins | sample 8958761 | NCBI WGS metagenome assembly JAEEGJ01 (sample SAMN16246546, study PRJNA631951) | gut metagenome | biome: gut microbiome; feature: rumen; material: RS-attached | host: Bos | place: Iran: Karaj | collected 2018-10
GCGAAACACCTGCCGTGAGTCGGCACTAATAATCTCACCGCCGAGCTGGTATGCCAGTTCGGCGGCGAGACTTGTCTTACCACAAGCCGTGGGGCCTGTTATGGTGAGTAGTTTAATCGTCGAAGAAGTAGAGCTTGCCCTGCTGCTTGTCGAATTCGTATTCGCCGAAGTCGCCCAAGGCAGAACGGTTGATGATAAACTTATAGTCGATGCCCTTCACCACGATGGTCTCCACATTGTAGAGGTGCTTCTGACCAATCTGCATCTCCTTGAAGACCAGCTTGGCCTTGTCGAGGATGTTGCCCTCAGGGTCGAAGGCGTTGTCGCGGTCGGGGAAGTCCTCTTTGTTGATGCGACGCTGGTAGAGCAGGTTCATAGCCTCCTCCCACGAGATGGCGATAGGTTCTTTGTAACGCTCGTCGATGAGCATCGGTATCTGCATGCCGTTGATGATGGCCTGCACCTCGCCCTTCTGGGTGTTGATCATGGTGACGGGGATGGTGCCCTCGTCGTGGATGATAACGGCGATGTCGCGCGAGCTGGTGTCGACCGGTGCGTTCACCAAGTCGATATAGGTGCCGTCCTCGTTCTGCTTGATAAGGGCCGAGTCGGAAGCCATATTGTCGGTCACGCGCTTGGAGATATAGTCGGAGCGGAGAATGAGGAACTCGATGCGGCGGTTCAGCTGGTGGGCGGCCTCCTGATGTTCGGGAGTGGGCAGGTCACTGATGTAGTCGCAGTCAAGCGTCGTACCAGCCGAGAAGATGAAAGGCTTACCACCCACCTCGATATACACGTCGCGGTCGAGGGTGCGGGGCACACGCTCGGCATAGCCCTTGGCCACCATACGTCCACGCTCGATGCCACGGTTGGCGAGATAGTCCACCACGCTCTGCGCACGACGCTGCGAGAGGGTGTCGTTCGTCAGACCGAGGAATGGACGGCAGTCGGTGTGGGCACGAATCTCAACCACGATGCTGGGGTTGTTCATCATCACCAGGTAGAGGTCCATCAGCGAATCCATAAACTCTTCCTTGATGTCCCACTTGGAGAGGTCGTAGCGAATCTCGGGAAGTACCACAGGCTGCTGCGGCACAGGCTCCATGCGGCAGTCGTGCACAATGTCCTTGTCCACGTTGTAGCCCTTGGTGCTCTCCGACTGCTCAAGGCTGAAGTAGTCGACCTTGGAGAAGTACATCTTGTACACCACCTGCCCTTTCACCTGACTATTGTTGAACTTGTAGTGGCCTTTCTTGTCGGTATAGGTCTCGGCCTCCGAGCCGTCGGAGCCCACAATCTTCACCTTCGCGCCCTTGATGAGCTGCATCGACTTCTCGTCGCGCACCGTACCCTCGATGGTGTACAGCAGCGGGGGCAGCTCGAACTTGAAGAGATTCAGGTTGGGCAGCGGTATCTTCTTACCTTTCTTGTCGGTATTCTTGTTGAGGGGGTCCTCAAACGGACGGTTCGAGGAGAAATAGCCGCGCTCCAGCATGGGGTTGTCGTCGCTCTCGGGGTAGTAGATAATCGACATTTCGTCATACGACGAGTTGATAGGCACACCTAAGTTCTTCGGACGCGAAGGGATGCGCTTGCCGATGGTGGTCACGAAGATATCGTAACCACCGATGCCCGGCAGACCATTGGAGGAGAAATAGAGTGTCGAGTCGCCACGCAGGATGGGGAACGCCTCACGGCCGGGGGTATTGACAATGGGACCCATGTTCACTGGCTTGCCGAAGTCGTCGGCCACCGAGGCACGCTGTGCCTTCCACAGGTCGTAGTCGCCCTCGCCACCCGGCATATCGGAGCAGAAGTAGAGTGTCAACCCGTCGCTGGTGATGGCGGGGTAGAGGTAGTTATAGATAGTGTCGCCGAGGTTGATGCGCACAGGATCGTGCCATTCGCCAGGAGCCACATCCTCACCCTCTTTCTCATCCTTACTGCCTTTCTTGCTATCTTTCTTAGTGCTCTTCTTGGCGGCTTTCTTCTTCTTGTCTGCCGTTGCCTGCTTCACCGAGGTGAAGATGGCGCAACCACGCGTCTCACCCTCCACCACTTCGCATCGGGTGAAGTAGATGGTCATGCCGTCGGGCGAGAAACAGGCTTCACCCTCGTTGCTGAGGGTGTTAATCTTCTGGCTGTTGTCGAACGACTCGGGCTCGTCGGTCCAACGCTCGTTGCGGTCCTTGTACACCTTGTACAGCGACGAGAAGTTCTGACCCGTCCAAAGGTCCACGTCCTTGTTGTCGTCCATGCCGTAGCGGCTCGAAGTGAACACCAGCGTGTTGGTATCGGTGCCCACGAAATGGGGTGCCCAGTCGTTATATTCCGTGCTCCAGTCCACCAACTTGGTGATGACGTGGCGACTGCGGTCGGCAGCCCAGCGCGTCACCTCTATCAGCGATTTCTTACGGCTCGTGCCCAGCTTGTCGCCCGGCACCAGTTCCAGATATTTGTCATAGTAGCCATCCGCCTCGTCGAACTTGCCGTTGAAGCGGCACATCTCAGCCATATAGAAATACAGCTTGGGCTCCACGTTGTAATACCCTGCCTGAATCAGGCGCAGGTAGGTATGCTCCGCCTTGGGATAGTTGTACATCAGGCGATAGCACTCGCCAATCTGGAAATAGATACGGTTCTTCTCTGCCCTGTTGCTCGACACGCGGTCGTATGCCTTCTGGTAGCTCTCCAAGGCAAGGATGTACTGCTTGTTCTTGAACTGCTCATCTGCCTTCGACGCGACACTGCTCTGAGCCATCGCCGTGCTGCCCCAAAGTAGGGCCACAACCATGAGGACGAAACCTTTTTTTATCATTTTCATATATAAATTTTTATTTTACTCAATAACGCAATTATAACCATATTAGTATATTGCGCGGCAAATTATGCCTCTCGCAACACACTAAATTAATGTGCTAAATTACACATTTTTTCTGACATGAGTAAAAAAAAGTATCACTTTCTTTATTTACTCTCAATATCAGGATACAAAAGATAGCGGCTGCGGACGGTCTTGAAATGGTCAAGCGCAGGCTGCCACGAGGCACGTATTTCCTCTTCCGATGCACCTTGCTGCAACTGTCGGCGAAGGTCGGCAGTGCCTGCCAACTTCTCAAAGAAATTGTTCCCCAAGAAGAAGAGATTTTTGTTAGCGACCGCATTGTACATCAGAATCAGATAGGAGAGGTCGAAGTTCGACGGCACCTGTATCTCGCGCAGGTCGAATCCGTAACAGGGTTTACCTCCCTGAGGGGTGAACGAGAAAAGGTGTACCTTCTGCCCGTCGGCAAGGGTATAGGTGGCATTCCATTCCACACTGCTGGGGTGTGGGGTGCCGACCACCTCGAAAGGCCAGTCGGTGCCGCGACCCACACTGACAGTGGTGCCTTCGAAGAGGCATAATGAGGGATAGAGGGCAATGGCATGGGCATTGCGCAGGTTGGGCGACGGCGGCACAGGCAGCTCGTAGACGCTGTCGCGGCAATAACCTCGCATGGGTGCGACGTGTAGGTCGCACTTCATCCCTTTGCTCAGCCAGCCTTCGCCATTTATCATTTGGGCATACTCGCCTATGGTCATGCCATAGACGATGGGCACCGGATGCATCCCCACAAAGGAGCGGTAGTTGGCGGTGTCCAGCACAGGTCCGTCGATATAGCGCCCGTTGGGGTTGGGGCGGTCAAGCACAATGAGCGGAATGCCACGTTCGGCGCAAGCCTCCATAACATAATGCAGCGTCGAAAGATATGTATAGAAGCGGCAGCCCACATCCTGCAAGTCGAAGATGACCACATTCACGTCCGCGAGTTGTTCCTGCGTGGGCTTCTTGTTTTTGCCGTAGAGCGAGATGATGGGGAGGCCGGTCTCTGGGTCGACGCTGTTGTCCACATGTGCACCCGCCTCCGCCGTGCCGCGGAAACCATGTTCGGGACAAAAGATTTTGACCACGTTGACCTCTCGCCGGAGAAGAGTGTCGACCAGATGTGTCGTACCCACCACCGAGGTTTGGTTTGCCACAACAGCAACACTATTGCCATCGCTAACCATCCCAGCAAAGTTGCACACCTGAAGGTCGAGGTGACGACGCATGCACAAGAGCAGTTCCTCAGCACCCACCTGCAAACGAGGGGCTGGAGTAGGTGTGGTTTGTGCACGGCAAGAAACTAAAACTAAAAAGTATAAACTATAAACTAAAAACCGTCGCATAGAATTGAAATTATATTGGATATAAGTTAATTATAATGCGTCAGCCGTCCCCTCTTTAGAGGGGTGCCACGATAGTGGCGGGGTATGTTTAAACGTGCATTTATTTCCCGCCTGTGTGACCAAAACCGCCTGCGCCTCTCTCTGTATCCGACAGCTCCTCCACCTGTATCACCTCCGCCTGCTCATGTCGGGCGATAACCATCTGGGCGATACGCTCGCCGTCGTTGATGACGAAGTCCTCCTGCGACAGATTGATCAAGATGACGCAAATCTCGCCACGGTAGTCGGCGTCAATCGTGCCGGGCGAGTTAAGCACCGTGATGCCCTTCTTCAACGCCAGCCCGCTGCGCGGACGCACCTGTGCCTCGTAACCCTGCGGCAGCTCCATAAAGAGACCCGTCTTCACCAATCCGCGCTGAAGGGGTTTAAGGACGACCGGTCCCTCGGGCAAGAAAGCCCGCAAATCCATCCCCGCCGACTGCGCCGTCTCATACTTCGGCAGCGGATGATGGCTGGTATTCACTATCTTGACTTGCATAATTACAATTGTTTTACCCCATAACGACAAAACTCTGAATTTATTGTACTGACACCCCAATAATCCCAAATCGGTCATTAGGGTTTAGTATTTATTTCGAGCAGATTGTTCACATCGTTGGTGAAGGCGTAGCGGGCTACGGCGAGACAGGGATGTGGCCAAGATGCCGAAAGAAATTCTGAGATGTCATGAACAGACCTAAAAAAGTGAAATAGATTGAAATGTCGACCTAATGACCGATTTGGGATAATGACACCAATGCTGACACAATTGCCGTAGCACCAAATTCCTAAAACAATAGACATTAGAAAATAAAATATCGCCATGTCATTTTTTATTTGTATTTTTGCATTTTGATAAATGAATACGAAAACACATACCCAACCACTGACTGAGCAGTTGTCGCCGTACCTTTTTTGGGACATCGACAAAGAACTCTTCGATGTCGAGAAGAACTCCGCACAACTGATTAAGCGTGTGCTTGAATATGGCGAACTTGACGATTGGCGCACTATACGCGACTATTACGGACTCGAACGTATTGCCCATGACTGCAAGACACTACGCTCCTTACGCCCAGAGGCGCTCTCGTTTGTATGCGTTGTCACCAATACCAACAAAGAAGATTACCGATGCTATACCTTCAAACAATCCTTCCCAACACTCTGGAACTCTTGAAAAGGTTATCTGCACAGCCCGAAATGGAGGGGTTGCGTCTTGTCGGCGGTACCTCTTTGGCTTTGCAGTATGGACACCGCCAATCAATCGATCTTGACTTCTTCGGTGAACTATCTGCCACACAAGATGAGATACTGTCCATGATAGAAAAGATTGGTTCCTATATACTTCGCAACCGCACCGGCAAAATCCTACAAGTCATCATTGACAATGTTATGGTTGATATTGTGGACTATAGCCAATATCCCTGGATTGACACACCACTGACCACTGACGGCTTGACTCTGGCATCACCAAAAGACATTGCCGCAATGAAAATCAATGCCATTGAAGGACGTGGCAGTCGTAAAGATTTCATCGACATACACCTACTACTTCAACACTATTCATTGGATGAGATTCTGACATTTTATTCGCAGAAATACCCTAATCATTCCATCTTCCGTGCCCTCCTAAGCCTTACCTACTTCGATGACGCAGAGGCTGAATCTATGCCCAAAATGTTAATCCCAACCACATGGGAAGAGATGAAAAGGCACATTATCGAAACTGCCCGAAAATACCAAGGGTAGTCCGTACCCCCTCACCACCGACTTCGACACCTCCAACTACAACGGCATCCAACGCCTGAACGTCATCGACTGGCTGCTTAATCACTGATATGCTGTTTATTGCTACGTTTATCAGAGTAGAAAAGCCCATTAACACATTCTCACATTCAAGCATTAACACATCCCCACATTCCCGCATACCCCCGCTACGCTATCCTACTCACCCTTCTCCCCAATCTCGCAAAGGTCCTGCTGCCTTGCTCCTCCTCCAGCATCTGCTCAAACTCCTCGTCCGACACCTCCGTATCATTAAACGCCACCACCAACCGCTCGTTCTCGTCGTTCTCCGCGTCGTCGGCTGTTTCTAACGCCTTCCCGTTCTTCAACGCCTCTGTCCGCAGCATCACATACGCCTTCAGGCACTCTGGGCATATCTTTATCAGTTTCTTGCAGATGGTCATATTCGAGTTGCCAATCTGCGTGTTAATCTTCGCCTCCAGCAGCAGCTGTTTCTTGTCAATGCCCTTCTTGTCGTCCGAGTCGTTGGCAGCCATGATGATTTGGTAGTCTACACCATACGCCTCATCAAACCGGCCCAGCGCATACAATGCCCGTTCCTTGACAAACATGGCCTCCAAGCACGTCCTTCTGCCCAGCACCAGATCGGCATAGCCGATAGCCTCTTCAAACCGCTTCCCATACAGGCACAGCACCGCATTCAGAAAGTCGCACGTCATGCTGCTGTCCTTCAGCAGCTCCACGCCCTCCGTCTCTCCCATCAGGCACTCGTCGTCCAGCATCACGTCAAACATCTTCTTCGCCAGCAGTGCCGCATTGCGATAGTCGCCCCGCTTGCTCTTCTCCACCACGTAGGTCAGGCAGGTGCGGACAGCCCCGTCATAATCCTTCTTCCTCAAGCAGCCATACACCTTCTCCCCTATCTCCATCTCGTCGTCAATCATGGCGGTGTCGTTATATGAGTTGGCGAAAGCCTTGATTTCGGGGTCCAGGATGATGTGGTGCTGCATCAAGGGGTTGCTCAGCGTCAACCCTTCCAAACTACGCATACGACTGATGGCGACATACGCCTGCCCTGAAGCGAAGAGGCCACGTGTGAGGTCAAAGTGCATCCTGTCAAAGGTCATCCCCTGCGACTTGTGGATGGTGATAGCCCACGCCAGTTTCAATGGGTATTGGGTAAAGGAACCCACCACCTCCGACTTCATCTTTTTGGTCTCGCGGTCATATACCCGCTCTACACTTTCCCATGTCGTCTGCGCCACATTCACCTCCGCACCATTCTCCAAGGTTACGGTGACGGTGTCCTCGCTCAGGTTCGACACAATGGCGATGGTGCCGTTGACACAGCTGTGCGAGATGTTTCGGCAGAAGATAACCTGAGCCCCCACCTTCAGTTTCAGCAGCTCCGGCACGATAAAATCCTTCGTCTTGAACTTGCCATCCACATGACCCTTATAGCAGAACTCTTCGCCGTCCAACTCCGCCAGCTTCCGCTCGTTCATCTGGTCTGCCCGCTTCCTGTGGGCGGACAGGATAACCGAGTAATCCTCTGTGTCGTCCGAATAGCTTACGCGCTGGTTGAGCAAAGCCAGGTCACGTTGTGTGCACTCCGCAACGCGCAGGCGGTTCAACACCTCCAGAAACTCGCTGTCCCTCTGACGGTACACCGTGCGGAACTCAATCTTAGGCAGGTTCATCCGTTTCAGCACATGAGCCTTGTAGAAGTAAGGCTTGCCCTTCTCCCACAGGTGGCACAGCATATCCTCGTCGGCAGGTTCCGACACTACAGGCGGCAGCTGGAACAGGTCGCCCACAAACACCACCTGCTTGCCGCCAAACGGCATGTGGGTATGGAATGCCTCGCGCAGAAATCGGTCCATCCCGTCCACCATATCGCACCGCACCATCGACACCTCATCCACAATGATTGTGTCGATATGCCTCAACAGAATCTGCTTCTCCTCCGACACCCTCATCTGGGTATGGGGACCTATCTCCTCAAAAGGGAATCCGAAAAACGAGTGCATCGTCTGCCCACCCACGTTGATGGCGGCAATACCTGTAGGAGCCAGCACAAGAAAATTCTTGGCTATCTTCTCCTGAATCATCTTGATGAAAGTGGACTTACCCGTACCTGCCTTACCCGTGATGAAGAGGCTCGTGTTGGTACTCTCGATTAGAGCAAATGCCTTCTGCTGGTCGGCATCCATGGTGAACTCTTGCTGCTTGATGATGTCATTTTTGTTTTCCATAGTCATTCGGTTTTTTTGTGTGTTCCTTTTTGATTTCGGTTGCAAAAGTACACTCGTTTCGCGCAGCCTTTTTGCGTGGCTCATTTATCTTGTTGTCGAACATCAATAAAATATGAAATCTCGTACAGAAAAACGACTTTTTCTCGTTTATCTGTACGAAATTTGTATATTTGCAAAAAGAAATAACACGTAGAAAATGATGGAAAACCCACTAAGTCAAGCTGGTAACACACCATTCACCACGTCTGTCTTGGCATCTTTCTATCCCAAAACCTGCCAAATCAACGACAAGGCACGCCGTTTGGAGCAGCAAGGGCGTATTATCCGACTGAAGCGTGGCCTATATGTGCGGAGTGCTGACGACGGTGCCGTCATCATACCTTTTCTTATTGCTAACCATCTCTATGGCCCATCATACGTCAGCATGCATACCGCCTTGCGACATTACGGACTCATCCCAGAACGGGTGTACCTAACCCAATCGATGACTATCAAGCATAGCCGCAGTTTCGACACCCCGATTGGACGATTCTCCTACTATTCATGCCCAACAAACTATTTCCCTATCGGCATTCAGCAGGAATCCCAAGAAGGTGTGACCTATCTTGTAGCCACTCCTGAGAAAGCTTTGTGCGATCTTATTATCAAAAGTCCCGGCATGAATGCCACTACCGTTAAAAGTCTCAGAAGTTGGCTTGACGACGACCTGCGCTTCGACATGGAAGCCCTTAACCATTTTGATGTTACACTTCTTGAACGATGCGGCAAGCATGCACCTGTAAAAAACAATATTATCACCCTACTGATAAGGATAGTGCTCTCATGATATATCTGACAGATTTTTGGCGTAGCGACTACTGCCTCCAATTGGCAAGCATGGTAAAATATGAATTGTTATCAGCTTTACTCTAAAGCGATTTCAGGTTGTCCTCAGTATTAGAGGTCTGTTACGAAATCAGCATCCTCAAATCGGGCATGATTGGTAAATCTTAGTCTTACTTCTCCCAACGCACCGAAATCGTTTTTAGAAACAATGATATATGCCACATCCTCGGTACTACCCATCTCGTCTTCACATATACCATAGTATTCAGGGCGGTAAACAAACAACACAATGGAGGAAAAAGTCTCAGCGTAATGACCACCACGAAGGTCACAGAGAAAAGGTTTCTTAAGGCCAACACGTTTCTCAACAGACCTATTTAAATCCGAAGTTGTAAGGATGGCCATATTCAGCCTATCAGCCAATTGGTTTAATTGCAACATCAAGTGTACCCTTTCCGAAAAGGTCTGTCCAGAAAACACCCATGTCATCCCGTCAATTATCAACACTTTGATACCATTCTCCCTTTTCATCTGCTCTGCACGGCCAACTATTTCATCTACTGTAACCCCAACATCATGCTCTATCCAAACAGGGGCTTCATTCATCTTTTGAACATACGAATCCTTCTCTTTTTGTGGAAACAACTCGAATCCAATATCCTGCAAGTGAGAGACATTTTCCCTCATCTCGTCACTCAATTTAGTGCTTTTAACATAATTCCAACCGAGTTCAGCCGCAAATAGCCTCTTGGCTATTTCTCTTTCATTGTGGTCGAAGGAGAAAACTGCCGTAGGAATCTTGTTAATAATGCCGACGTTGCGAACTATGGACATGGCAAAAGCCGTTTTTCCCATCACAGGACGACCTGCCACAGTACAAACTTTACCAAGATGCAATCCGCCAATTACACCATCTAAGGTTCTGATACCTGTCTGTATCACTTCCGATTCTTGCTCTTGTACTTGAGCGATGATTCCATTTAGCTTCACAATATATTCATCTGATTATTATTCCCTCGACGATTACCTATTTTGTCACATCCACCTCTGCTGCCACCGAATGTGTTGTTTCTCTATCCTGGTTGGCATTAGCCGTTTTAAAGCCAATATGCTTTCCCTCTTGATTATCATACCGGCCAGCAAAGTCATGCTGAATCTGAGTAAAATCTTTACACACTCCTTCTTCATGCTCTATTAGCATTAATAGTATCGTCTTTAACCCACGATAAAAATCCTTGATGCTTTTGACATCCGTACAAAAATAACAGGTACAATGATCTTCAAAGCTAATATTGCCAGTTTGGATATTTCGATAAGTGGCTCTGCCCATTATTGCATCCATAACGAATGGGTGAACCGCCTCCATTCCTTCTATAGCATATGCATTAATTACCATCACTCTTACATACGGACAGCCGAAGAAACTCCCAGAAAAAAGGATTTTGAACCGCATCTGGCGATAGTTAACCACTACCATATCATCTTCCACCTTGCAATCATACCCATCTTCCCTCAATAGTTCCAAAAGGCTTTTCTTCATCTTCTTGACAACGTATTTGATGTCTTCCATTTTCATTTTGTATGAATAATATACAAAAGAAAAGACTCCTACCAACAGCATGAATCCATATACCAATATTTTTAATACCATATCTGACATTATACTAGTTTGTGTGATTAATAATTTATTGCAAATCTCTATAACTCAAATGCGATAGTATTCTAATCCAGTCATACTATTGCAAACAATCTGTTTTCTTTTGTGCCACAATACAACGATTCGGGACAATCATCAACATACTTTTTTACAGACATTACCCACTTCTCATATTTCGTTATGTCTTGTCGGCTGTTCCCGAACAATCGTGGGAACACAATTGATAATGTCGGATTGTTCTTTTGCAAGTATCCTTTATCATTAAACAAATCCAACCCATCT
>JAEEGJ010028803.1_pt1 | contig 11012 bp, 9 predicted proteins | sample 8958761 | NCBI WGS metagenome assembly JAEEGJ01 (sample SAMN16246546, study PRJNA631951) | gut metagenome | biome: gut microbiome; feature: rumen; material: RS-attached | host: Bos | place: Iran: Karaj | collected 2018-10
CTGGGGCTGCGACGAGCGCACCATGCTGGGAGCCGCTGCGAGGAAAGGTGTTCCGGTGCTGGTTACCATTCCCCAGCTGATCGGCGGCGGCGCCGTAGGCATGTCCATCGGCGATTCCATCCCCGTGTCCCAGCGTTCCATGCGGCTTTCCCGGATGCTGGCATCCTGCGATGTAATCATCGAAAGCGCCGTGGCGCTGACCCAGGAAATCCACGACGGCCCCTTTGAATGCTACACAGGGCATGGCATCTGGGCCTGGTGGTCCGGAGAGAATACCTACGACCTTCGGAAGAAGAGCCTGATCCGCTTTGACCTGGATGAAAACCTGCGCAAAGCAGTGGATCTGAACAAGACCGTACAGGAAGCCATCGATAAGGGCCTGCCCAAGACAAAAGCCGCCAAGATTCCGTTCCGGATGGAAATGTCCGCCTTCGCGCGGCACGAAAACAGCATCCCGGTCATTGGCGATATCGGCAAGGTATGGCCGCTGGTGGCCGCCGGCGTGGCGAAGAACCTGGGCATTGAGCTGGAATTCCTGTCCGCTTCCCAGGATACACCGGAAGGAGCGGCCATGCGCGAATGGATCGTGGACAACGTGAAGCCCTTTGACAGGGAAAAAATGCTGGCGCATACAAAAGAGTATGAAATTCTGTAAAAGGGGAGAGTAACATCTCCAGGAGGCTAATCCATGGATAAAAAGAAAGCGGTCCCGGAGCGGGTCGTTCTCTTTTCAGACGAGACCCGGGGCCACAACCACCAGTCGCTGGGGGTGGCCCGCTGGGTTGCGCGGCTTTGCGGAGCCGAAATCTATGAAATCAGGGTTCCCAGTTTCTCCGGCCTGCAACGTCTCCGTATCCTCAAACAGCAGGCACGCAGCCTGGGTACCGCATCCGCTGCGGAGATTAAAGAATGGCTGAAGACGACGGGCTTCCCGCTGGAAGACCATGCGGGCACCCTGTCCGACAACAAGGAGACCCTTTATATTGCCACAGGTAATTCGTCGTCTCCCTTCTGTCTGGCACTGTCCCGGCTGTTCCACGGACGCTCCGCCGTCATCATGACTCCCACCGCGCTGGATACGCGGCTTTTTGATTTCGCCATCGTTCCGCTGCACGACCATCCTGAACCTGCCGATAACCTGATCACGACACTGGGCGCGCCCAATCACATCTATTACCCGGAACTGCAGGCAGCAGCGGCGGAAACCTTTGCCCCGTTACTGCCTTTCCCCAAGAAAGTCGTTACCCTTCTCCTGGGCGGGAGTGATGCCAACTATGAGCTCACCCCCGGCTGGGTCCGGTCTGTCCTGCCTTCCCTGCGGGAAGCGGCGGAAAAACAGGGGGCCGCGCTGCTGGTTACGACCTCGCGCCGCACGGGGGCTGAGGCAGACGCCGCGGTGGAGGCTGTTCTCGGGGGAAGCCCCGCCACCCGTTACCTGCTTCTGGCATCCCGGAGCCCGGAGAATCCTGTTCCCGCCATGCTGGGGGCGGCCACCCATGTCCTGGTTACGGAAGATTCCGTTTCCATGGCTTCGGAGGCAGCCACGGCCGGCTTCCGGGTGGGGCTGATCCGGGTTGACAAAAAGGAGAGCCCGCTGACAAAGCTGCGCAGGCATCTGGGCGGAGGAACGGCAAAGTTTGACGCGCTCTTTACGGAAATGGCCGCAAGAGGGTTTGTGGAAGACCTGGGGGCAACCCCGGACTTTGAAGCCTTCCTGGCTCCCGAAGCCTGCCGGACGGAGGTTCCTTTCGATGAGGCGAAGAGAGCGGCGGAATGGATCCTGAACCGCTGGACCCGGTTGGAAAAAGAGGTATGATATTACATGAGAATCCTTCACATGGTTCCCACATTTGAACTGGGAGGCGTGGAGCGTTACGTAATCGAACTTGCAAAGGAACAGGTTGCCCATGGGCATCAGGTTTCTCTGGTAACGGCAGGCGGGAAGATGGAAGCGCAGCTGCCCAGGGAAGTAGAGGTCATCCATCTGCCTGTCCAGCGAAAGAATCTGTTCACGGGACTCTATTGTGTGTACCGTCTTGCGCAGAAGCACAGGCAATGGGATATTGTTCATGCCCACTCCCGGGTTCCCGCCTGGATTATCTGGTGGACCTCGGCTTTGACAGGCATTCCCTGGATTTATACGGCTCATTCCACCTATTCCCTGAATGCAGGGCTGACACCATTGAAACACGCCAGGGGCGTAATCTGTGTCTCCGATGCGGTGAGACAGCATCTGGCGGAGTATCTTCCGGAAAACACGGTCACCATGACCAACGGCATGCGGAAGCCCTCCTGCTCCTGGGAGGGCAGGGGCTTTCCCGGCAATCCCCGGTTCCTCTTTGTGGGGCGGCTGTCACGGCCGAAAGGCCTTGACACGGCGCTCCGGGCTCTGGGGGAACTGAAAGACCGTCCCTGGACGCTGGATGTTGTCGGCGACGGTCCCCAGCGCGGGGAATGGGAGACCCTGACGGCCGAACTGGGCCTGCAGGAACGGGTCACCTTCCACGGTTTCCGGGACGATACGGAAGCGTGGATGGCGCGTTCCGGCTGCCTGCTGTTCACGTCCCATCAGGAAGGCATGCCGCTGACGGTGAACGAAGCCTTAGGCGTCGGCATCCCCATCCTGGCTTCGGACATTGAGCAGCTGCGTCCCCTGGCTTCCGGTCCGCTGGTTCCTTCCGGAGATGTGGAGGCCTGGCGCGGGGCCATCGAAAAGGTTCTGGACTGCGGAACAGCGAGCCCGCTTTCCGCGGAGGGGCTGACCACGTTCGGGGAGACGGCTGAGCGGATTGAGGCGTTTTACCGGGATGTGCTGGGAAAAACGGGAGAAACAACAACGCCCCGGCCGGTTCTGCATTTGCAGAAACTGATTGGCCGCGGCGGAACCCGTGAGTGCTGGCAGCACCCGTTAGATGATAATTTGTGCGTAAAAGTTAATCTGGAGCACAGGAAAAACAATTCCCTGCTCTATGAGATCCGGGTGTATGAGCGCATTAAAAACCTGTTGCCCGGACTGATAGCCGCAGTCCGTCCCGAACTGGCGGAGACGGATAAAGGACCGGGACTTGTCAGCGAACTTGTCCGTGATGACGATGGGACGATATCGCCCTCTCTCAGAGATTGTTTTGCAAGAGGCGACGACATGAAGGAAATCCTGAATCCCCTCAACCGGATCATAAAAAGGCTGATTGTGAGAGACATATTCTTCTTTGACCTGAACAAGGGCAATTTTGCGGTACAAACGGTACACGGTAAAAAGACCGTTGTCATGACAGATATCAAGAGCCTGAACCGCGCGGGATTTAAAGGCTTTTTACATTTGGAGAGAATATTTGCGCCGCTTGCAAGAAACATTATGTTCCGCAGGATCCGGAGGCTGTATACCGATCTGGGCCTGGATTTTCCCTTTGATGAGTTATGCCGGAAAAAACGGTTCCACACAGTTTTTGTTACGAATTAGCGAACTTCTCCATTGTATATAATAGTCTGTCGGCTGATTGTTTCGCTTCAACATAGGTAGCTGGGAGGTCCTTATGAATTCATGCGGTATTACCTATCCGCTCATCAGCGTTGTGGTGCCCGTCTATAACACGGAAAAACGAATCGCTTATTCACTGGAGTCCATCATTGCACAGGACTATCCGAACCTTGAAATCATTGTCGTGAACGACGCTTCGACGGATGCGACGGAAACCAATGCCCGGCGCATACTTGAGAATTGCGGACGTCCTTTTTCCATCATTACCCACAAAGAGAACCGCGGCGAAACGGCTTCCCGTAACACGGGCATGGATGCGATGAAAGGAGAGTTCGTCTGGTTCATTGATGCGGATGACATGGCTGAGAACAACCTTGTTTCCACGCTGTACACCCTGATAGAGGAATACAAATGCGACATCTCCCTCTGCGGTTTAAAGGACCGGTTTGAAGACGGGCGCCCCGACGTATTGGATCCTGTAAAACTGGAAGGACCTAACATCCGCAAGGGCGAGGATATGGTCTGGCTGCGAGTGTTCAATAAGATTACTCCTCATATTTGCGGCATGTTATTCCGGAAAACATTTCTTCAGGAAACCGGTCTGCGTTTTCACGAAGGGTGCACCAATGGCGGGGATGTGGAATTCCAGCTTAAGGCACTTTGCCGGGCCGGACAGGTTGCTTTTGTTCCGGACTGCCTTTATATTTACATGCACCATGCCGGGATGGGCTCAATCAGTGATACGAATACAAAAGAGAAACGTATCCGGCGCTACCGGGACAACACGGGGGGCCATCTCAGGGCAGGCCAGTATCTGAGCGAACACGCGGCTTCTGAAAGGATAAAGGAATTAGGAGGGCATTATCTCGTGCCTCAGGCTCTCATCCGTCGTCTTACTCTGTGCGCCAAAACAAATGACAGAGCAGGATATAACGCGCTGCTCTCTGACAGCAATACACGCAAGACACTGGGCGCGGCCAAAACGTTTTTCACTGAAAGGCCGGAGGTTTACCTAAAAGCGCTGGCGCTGCTCTATTTCCCGGATTTCTATTACCGCCTGCGGAGCAGGTAGTCTACAAACGAACAGAAGCAAAGCAATACAGAAAAAACGTGCAAGAAGGTTTATGCGATATGCTGAATTTTCAGGAAAGTAAATTAGAAAAATATCTGGCTGTTTCCGCGGCGGTTGCAATTTGCGTACTGCGCATGTCAACCGCATTAAGCGAGGTCGCCACCGGCATTGCTTTGCTGCTGGGACTTGTTTTATGGTATAAAAATAAAGAGAGTGTTTCCGTATCCGGAGACATAAAAGGATACATGAAAGCCTATGGCGTATTTCTTTTGCTGCTGGTACCGTCCGTTGTCTTTTCGGACAATGCGGCCGTAAGCGTAAAAGAGTTTTTCCGGTTTTGGGTCTGGCGTTTCATGATCTTTGCTGTTGTTGCAGCCTTTATTCATCGAAGAGAGTACCTCGTTAATATGCTGACCGCATACCTGTCTGTAAGTTCCATTGAGTTTTTGTTTACGCTGGTAGAAGTATTGAAAAAAATGAGACATCATGGCCGCGGGCTGGGATTTGGCGGTGATACGATGGTGCTGACACTGGGCGGCATCCTGTGCATGCTGCTGCCCATCGTGCTGGTCATCCTGATGGATGCCGGCTTTGAAAAGCGGTTAAAAAAGGCAGCTTCTTTTGCTGCTATCAGTATTCTGATAGGGCATTTATGCAATAAAAGCCGGGGGGCCTGGCTGACAGATCTGATTGTGGTTCCCATTGCAATATTCCGGTATTTGAAACATAATAAAAAGTATCTCGCAGTTGTATTGGCCGTTTTTTTAGGAATCGCAGGGTTTATGGCAAGCAGCCCCCACTATGTGCAACGGGTGAAGTCGATTACCAATACGACCACGGACCAGTCCAATGCAGATCGTATCTGGGTCTGGAAATCCGCAAACCGTATGGTGAAGGATCACCCGGTAACGGGAGTCGGACCGGGCCGGTTTCGGGAACACTATAAGAAATATCGATATAAACAGGAAAGACAAAATCTGCCCCATGCCCACAATAATTTTATCCAGATAACCACCGAGAGCGGAATCACAGGGCTGGCGGGGCTTCTTTTCTTTGTTGGTTATTCCCTTTATAAAAGTTTGCGGAATTACCGCAAAAAGAATAATCCGTATGATATCCTGGTCTTTACTACAATTTTGGGATATCTCTGTCTGTTTGGGCAAATTGATTATTCACTGGGCTCTTCAACAGGGATGCGTATTATGTGGTTCCTGCTGGCGGTACTGCTGAAACTGAAAGAAACAGAACGGCAGCGGATATCGTTGTAATTTCATGTGGAATCATATATAATTGTAATAATAAGTACTTTACCATTATCATGAATATGCATTCATGGTTCCCGGAGGCATTTCCGTGACGAATAAAAGGCCTGAACAAAGGCAACAGCTTGCTGCTGCCAGAAAATTAAAGAAGACTAATAAGTACGCCTATCTGTTTGCGCCCCTGCTGCTGGTGCTGGCAGATTATGTTGCCGTGCTGTGCGCGGAACAGATTTCCTTTATGCTGCGGAATTTCTTTATACAGGACCATGGTGTGCTGCGCATTACTAAATTCCACTTTTATGTGATTGCGCCTGTCATTTATATTGTGTACCTGCACCTTTGCAGCCTGTACACGCGCCAGATGCAGTTCTGGCGGATTATTGCAGGAATTTTTAAGGCAAACTTGTACGCCATCCTGACGGGAATATTTATATTGTACATCGTACAGTCAGCTGCCACTACGTCTCGCCTGTATATGACGCTGTTGTGGATCTTCGGCTTCTTCTTTATCGTACTGTTCCGGTTTATCCTTAAAAAAGTCTTTGACCGAATGCATCTCTTTGAAGAGCCTGTGTTGCTGATGGGAGCGGGGCTGACTGCAGAAATTTTATTGAAGCACATCCGGAGCGATATCGGGTTAAACTATCGGTTTATCGGATATCTGGAAGATAATACACCCAATGCGGAAGTTGCAGCGCAGCTGCCACATCTGGGAAAATTCGCGGATGCGCCGGCTGTCATTAAAAAAACCGGTGTGCGGAAAGTCTTGGTAATCGCCCCGGGCCTGGATCAGCAGCATTTGCAGGATATTGTCTATGAAATCCAGCCGCTGGTGCACAGTGTAGGGTTTATTCCTGATATGGGTTCAATGCCGTTGTCTAACATGGAGACGGAAAGCCTGATTGACGGTCATGTGATGATGTTCAATATGCGGAACAATTTGCGCAGCCGTCTTAACCGCATTTTGAAGTTTGTGTTTGACTGGTGCCTGACGTTTATAGGTACTCTTTGCATTTCCCCCATTTTACTGGCTATAGCCATATGGGTATACCGGGACTCCCCCGGACCGGTCATTTTTAAACATCGGCGCATCGGGAAAGACGGAAAAGACTTTTACTGTTATAAATTCCGCAGCATGTGCGTGGATGCAGACGTAAAACTAAAAGAACTGCTGGAAAAGGACCCGGAAGCCCGGGCGGAATGGGAAAAAGATTTTAAGCTGAAGAACGATCCGCGCATTACCCGGAGCGGCGCTTTCCTTCGCAAGACAAGCCTGGACGAACTGCCCCAGATTTTTAACGTGCTGAAAGGGGAAATGAGCCTGGTGGGCCCCCGACCCATTATCCGGGACGAAATACCCCGCTACGGAAAATACATTGAAGATTATTACATGGTGCGTCCGGGTATCACCGGTATGTGGCAGACCAGCGGACGCAACGATATCGACTATGATGAACGGGTGCAGATGGATACCTGGTATGTGCGGAACTGGAATATCTGGTTTGATATTGTATTGTTATGGAGAACGTTCAGTGTGGTGCTAAACAAGAAAGGTGCGTATTGATTCGTGGATATTAAGATTCTGGTAGCGGCCCATAAGAAGTACTGGATGCCGGAGGATCCGGTTTACCTGCCTTTGCATGTTGGCGCTGAAGGGAAAGCGGATTTAGGGTATACAAAGGACAACATAGGTGATAATATTTCTTTCAAAAATCCTCATTACTGCGAACTGACCGGTCTGTACTGGGCATGGAAAAACCTGAAAGCTGACTATGTCGGCCTGGTACATTACCGGCGTTATTTTACCCGGAAAGAAGTTCGCAATATCGAAAAGAAGAAAGAACAGATTCTGAACGCTGCAGAATGGCAGAACATTCTGGCAAAATGTCCTGTGGTTGTTGCAGATAAACGAAAGTATTACATTGAAACCAACCGCAGTCATTACAATCACGCTCATCCGAGCAGCGGGCTGGATGTGACGGAGGAAATTATCCGGGAGAAGTATCCGGAATACAGCGAAGCGTTTACAACTGTCATGAACCGGACCTGGGCCCATATGTTCAATATGTTTGTGATGCGCAGGGATCTTTTCGACGCGTACTGCCAGTGGATGTTTTCCATCCTGGAGGAATTAGAGAAGCGTCTGGATATTTCTGCGTTTGATGCTTATAATTCCCGGGTTTTCGGCTTTGTCAGCGAACGGTTGCTGGATGTGTGGCTGGAAAAGAATCAGATTTCTTATCATGAACAGAATGTGTCATTTTTAGAACCGCAGAACTGGCTTAAAAAGGGTGGCTTGTTTTTGAAACGAAAAGTGTTTGGGAGATAATAATGGGAAATCGTTTAGTCAGTGTTATAATGCCCTGTTATAGAGAACCAATTAATTATTTCCAATCCGCAATAGATTCAATTTTACAGCAAACGTATAAAGATATTGAACTGATTTTGTTATTGGATGATCCCGACAATCAAGAATTAAAGCAAAAAGGAATGCAGTATGTTAAAGCTGATTCACGTGTACGTTTTTTTATAAATGAACGCAATTTAAAATTGACTGCAACGTTAAATAAAGGAATCAGGCTAGCTGAAGGCGATATTATTGCACGCCTAGATGCAGATGATATTGCGTTGCCCTCCAGAATTGAAAAGCAAATGGAGTTTATTGATGAGTATGATTTGATAAGTACCAATTTTGCTTTTATTAACTCAGGAGGAAATATTATTCGGCGTCGTTTTTTCCCAACAGAAGATAATTCGATTAAAAGATATTTAAAGAATGTTGCTGATTGTATGTATCATACGACCTGGTTAGGGAAAAAGAACACTTTTGAAGTTCTTAATGGATATAGAGAAATAGGTCCTTTTGAAGATTATGACTTTTTGCTACGGGCAGTAAAGAAGAATCTGAAACTCTTTAATTTAAGCGAAGTATTAACTTATTACCGGATTAATACAGAAGGTATTTCTTATAATAACCGGGTGAGACAACACTTAGGTTCTGAATTTATAAGAAAATACGCAGATCAAATAGATAAAATAGAAGTAAAAGATATCGACGAATATATGCTGTCGCCTGTAGGCAAAAAACATGCTGAGGAATATATTAAGTTCTGTTCTGTTAAAAATAAAATTTATTCGGCGAGCAACTCTTCAGATTATATCAAGAAACTATTGTTTTACGGTCCATATTTACTTTTTTTTAACTATTATGGAAGAAAAATTCTGGTAAATAAAATGCTTGGATATTAATAACTATAAAAATACGTATTTCTGTTTGCAGGTGATAGTATTGATTAAATTAACACATGAGCAAATACAAAGGCAGGAACTGGATATAACGCTAGAAATAGATTCATTCTGCAGAAAAAACGGCTTGCGTTTTTTTCTATGTGGAGGGACCTTGTTGGGAGCAATCCGTCATAAAGGATTTATACCATGGGATGATGATATTGATATATGCATGCCGCGTCCCGATTATGAAGTATTTATAAAAACCTTTAAATGTGATAAAAATTGGTTTCAAGAGCAGTCGAATTTAAATGGTGAACTTTATGCCCCTTATGCAAAAGTTTTTAACTTAAGAACTTTCATTAAATCAAAATATAGTCATAGTAAGCGTGATAGATATATTTGGGTTGATATTTTTCCTGTTGATGGACTGCCCGAAGATTTAATTGCTGTAGATAAAATATATAAACAATGTGATTTTTATAGAAAGGCCCTTCGTGTAAGTGAAGCTAATTTGGGTGAAGGGAAAACCGCTTTTAGAAAATGGGCAAAATACCTTTTAAAACCCATTGCAAATATATATGGAAAGAACAACTTAGTTAAGAAACTAGAGAATATTGGACGGTCGCATCGCTATGAAGACAGTAATTACGTCGGTATTGTCACCTGGGGGCTTTACGGGGCAGGGGAACGAATGCTGAAAAGCGAATTTGAAGAAGTAACAGAAGTGGAGTTTGAAGGTTATAAATTTCCTGCCTTTTCCTGCTGGGACAGTTATTTACATGGATTATATGGCGATTATATGCAACTTCCGCCACTGGAAAAAAGACAGACACATGATATGGAAGCCTATCTGCTGGAAGAAGGAGAATTTTAATCTATGAATATTGCACTTATTATTGCAGGTGGTTCCGGTTCTCGTATGGGTCAGGATATTCCTAAGCAGTTTTTGAACGTATATGATAAACCGGTTTTGTTTTATACGTTAGCTGGCTTCCAGGAGCACCCGTTGATTGATGCTATCGAAGTGGTCTGTATTGACGGCTGGCATAACGTACTTTGGGCCTATGCTAAACAATTCAATATCACAAAACTTAAGTGGGTGATATCAGGAGGTAAGACAGGGCAAGAATCTATCCGCAACGGTGTCTATAATCTTGAAGGCAAATGTACGGCAGATGACGTTGTAATTATTCATGATGGAATACGTCCGTTGGTGGATGAAACCGTATTAACGGATGTAATTGAAAAATGTCAGAAGTATGGGAACGCAGTTACATCTATGCCTTATAACGAACAGATATTTCTAATGGATGACGAAATATCTACTGTAAAATATATTCCCCGGGAAACACTGCGGAGGGTGTCTACTCCGCAGGCTTACAAATTCGGAAAACTAGACTGGGCCTATCATGAAGCGTTTGCAAAAGAGATAGGCATTTACGGTTCTTCTTACACAAACACTATGATGGTTGAGTTAGGAGAACGCTTGTATTTTGCCAAAGGTTCGGATAAAAACATTAAATTAACGACAAAAGATGATCTGGAATTATTTAAGGCGTATCTTAAAGTAGACAAGGATCACTGGCTAAAGTAAAGGATGATAGCATATGTTTAGTAAGGCAGAGTTATATTGTCAGGATGTCGTAAATGTTGCCAGTTCGGAATTACCCTGGAATAAATTAAAAAACAAAACCCTTTTGTTGACAGGGGCGTCCGGTCTGATTGGCACATTTTTGATTGATGTGCTAATGAGAAAAAATGAAACGGATCAATTAGGTATTAAGATTTATGCGGTAGGGCGTAATGAAAATGCAGCGCAAAAACGTTTTGCTGACTATTGGGATTCCGACTGTTTTTCATTTTTAAAACTGGATGTTAACCAGCCGATTGATTCGGACATCCATTTTGATTATATTCTACATGCCGCCAGCAATACGCATCCGGTGCAGTATGCGACAGACCCGGTCAA
>JAEEGJ010028806.1_pt1 | contig 11011 bp, 4 predicted proteins | sample 8958761 | NCBI WGS metagenome assembly JAEEGJ01 (sample SAMN16246546, study PRJNA631951) | gut metagenome | biome: gut microbiome; feature: rumen; material: RS-attached | host: Bos | place: Iran: Karaj | collected 2018-10
GGAGCACTTTGGCGTAACCTTCGTCCAAACGAATGAGGAATCGCTCGATAGGACCATACACTTTGGCGAACCATTTGCTCTTTTTCGGATTTTTCTTCAGCAAAAGGGAGCAGAGCATCGGGGTCAGCGTCATAGCGGCCGCCAAGGAGACGGCAATCACGATGGTGACAATCCAGCCCAACTGTTTGAAGAGGACACCGGCCATACCGGTAAGGAAAGTCAACGGCAGGAACACGGCGATAATCACCAAGGTGGAAGCGATAATGGAGAGGGACACCTCACTGGTGGCGAACACGGCCGCCGCCTTGGGCTTCGACCCTCGCTCGATATGTGTGGTGATGTTCTCCAACACCACGATGGAGTCATCGACCACCAGACCGATGGCGATGGATATGGATGACAACGAGATGATATTCAGCGTATTACCAGTGGCCAGCAAGTAGATGAATGCCGCTATCAAGGAGACGGGCACCACGAGGGCGATGATGATGGTGGCGCGCCATCTTCCCAAGAAAAAGAGCACGACCACAACCACTAACAGCAAGATAATCAGGATGGTTTCCTCCAAGCTGTCGATGGTATTGGTGATGTTGTCGGAGTTATCGACCAGCACATTCAACTTCACGTCGGCGGGAAGGGAACGTTGAATGTCAGGCAGTTCCTTCAACACCTTCTTACAAATCTGCACCGTGTTGGCGCCGGTCTGTTTTTGGATGATGACCATGGCGCCGCGTTCACCGTCGGTGTAGGACTCCTGCATACGTTCCTGCAGAGTGTCGCGCACCACCGCCACATCTCTCAGATAGACGTTTTTGTTGGCGTAGCTGCCGACCACCACGTCTTCCATCTCGTCGGCACTGTTGAACTCGCCATCCACGCGCATGGAGTAGGTCTTGGAGCCCACATCCATGATACCGAGGGAGACGTTGCGGTTCTCCGCGCCGAGGATCTGGGCGATGGTCTCGATGGTGAGATTGTAACTCTCCAACTTATAGGGGTCGCAATAGACCTGGATTTCACGTTGCGGGGCACCGGCGATGGAGACCGCACCCACACCGCTGACACGTGACAACGGGGAGGAAACCTTGTCGTCCAGAATCTTGTACAACGCCTGCGTGCTCTGTCCCGACTGCACCGACAGCATCATAATCGGCATGTCGTCGGCGCTGAACTTGAACAGGTAGGGCTGGTTGGCGCCGTCGGGCAGTGCCGACTTCACCATATCCAACTTGTCGCGCACATCGTTGGTTTTCTGTTCGATATCCACACCGTACTCGAACTCCAAATAGACGATGGAGTAGTTCTCCTTGGAGTTGGAAGTGATGTGCTTGAGGTCGCTCAAGGTGTTGAGCACATTCTCGATGGGTTTGGACACGTTGTCCTCGATGTCTTCCGCGCTGGCGCCGCCATAGACGGTGAGCACCATAATGGTGTTGCTGTCCATGTGTGGGAAGAGGTCCACCGGCAGCTTAGCCAGGGAGAAGATGCCGATGATGATGACGGCAATGTAAATCAACCCTGTCATGATGGGTCTCGCGACCGCTTTCTGGTATAAGCTCATATTTTTACGTTGTTACTATTATCTCTGCAATATTATCTTTTGGGTAAGGGTGCCGCGGTCGGTACGGACGCGGAAGGTATAGACGCCGCCAGAGAGGCCGGAGAGATTGATGCGATACGTGGGCGAATCATTATTCTCCCCTACGATGGTACGGACAACCTTGCCGTAAATGTCGTAAACCTCAACACCAAGAATGCTGATGTCGGGGGCTGTCACGCGCACGTTCACGTAGTCGCGGGTTGGGTTCGGGTAGAGCATCAGCTCGGTTCCCTGTTGTCCATAATCCTCCACCCTATCAATCAGCGAATCATTATAATGCAACGACAAGTCATCTATGTAGGTTCCGTAATTGGAAGCGCCTGTGTGACGAAATGCTATATACGCCCCATCACCAATGTACGAATCCAAGGGGATATTATAGGATTGGGAATAGGTGGTCAAGTTGCTGATTTCCTGAATCATCGCAAACGTGGTGGTATCATCTGGGGCAGTCATAATCCCCACCTCAACCACGGCATTCGTGTTCGCATTGGTTGCATTGACGGTAAAGGAGAGAATCAGACGGGAGAAATCAACAAAATTCCTATCGATTTCAGGCAGAACGGCCATACATTCCCGTTGGAATCTTAATGCATTATTTCCTCCACCGGAAAGGTATATTTTGGGAAAAGTAGTTTTAGAAATCTTCCTCCAACAGTCAGGAAGCGTTGGTCCGACGGCCAAATCATCGAAATCCCAGGAAACAGGAATCTCCTTGATTTTGAAGCACTCAGTCTCGAAATGCGTCGTACAAGAGGGCATATCAGGATTGCATAGGGCGACCACATAGCAGTCGTAGGCAGTTCCATAGTCCAAACCCATCAGTGTGTGGGTCAGCACGCCAGGATACACGGTGTCCACCTGCCATTGCGTGCCGGAGGAAGGCTTGTAACAGAGCAGATAGGTTTTCGGGTCATGTTGCGCATCCCCCCACGACACGGTAACGGACGTGTCAGTAATGTCCGATGCCACTGGATGATACGGCACCGCGCACGGCAGACTGTCGCAATAGTCAATGGTCAAGTCATCAATATAAATGGAATACCACTTATTGACAACGTTCGGATTCGGGTTGTTATCGCGAAAGGCGATATACTTCCCATCGCCTGTATAGCTGTAAAAAGGAACCGTAACGTATTTGAACTCCGTTCCCACACTATCAATCACCTGTATAGAAGTAAAAGAAGACGGATCGTTCGGGTTGGAAATCACGCCAACTTCCATCGTGGCATCAGGACTCTCTTCACCTCTTCTATTGCCAATGTAAAATGAAATTTGAAGTTCCCTTATATCCAGATAATCGGAATTCACATACGGCATGATGGCTATATTGCCGCTGCTGGAGAAAAAATAGAGGGCTTGCGCTCCGGAATAGGGATATCCGGTGCCTATATAGGGACAGCTGGCGGAAGAACCGGAGACATAGCGGCTCCAGCAGATTGGAACATGATAACCAGTCGTTAGCTCCTCAAAATCCCAAGTCTGCGGCACGGCAATGATGTCGGGGGCACAGTCGGTACGGAACGTGATGCGCGACGACTGTGACCACGGACTGCACAAGGCGATGACATAGACCTCGTAAGTGGTGTTCGGAATCAAGTCTTGGAGCGTGTAGGCGGCGCCGACAACCGTATCGGAAAACCAGCCGGCGGAACCAGCAACAGGACGGTAGAAAACCACATAGTCAGTTGAGTCAGCGTTGGATATCCAAACGACATTTGCGGTTCGGCTCTCCAAGTTCACTAAAGTCAGATCCGTCGGACGCGGGCATGCAGGCGCATACTCCAACGATAGGTCATCGATATAGATGTCCGATGAGCCGGAGGCTCCTAAAGGAGTGGCATCAAAGAAGGCGATGTATTTTCCTGTGTCCGAGTACGTTGATAAAGACACATCCACAAAATGGTAAAGGGTGTCCGTGGTGGTCAGCGTTTGCAGGGCGATGAAGGTGGAGACATCTGCAGGGTCGGTCATCACGCCGACCGTGAGTGCGGAAGAGGTGCAGGTGTTCCATTTTCCGCTCACCTTCCACCAGAAGGAAAGACCCAAATCGTTGGCCTGCAGGGAGTCGGCAAGAACGGGAAGCACCACGTACCAGCCTCGCGACTGCCAAAAGTCCAAAGAATAGTTTCCGCTGTGGGTCATGCCGGCATAATTATAAATGTAAGGGGAGCCGCCTGTGCTTGAAGGACTTGCAACACTTGTCCAGCAGGCGGGCAACGGACGGCTGGTGGTGCCACCAGTATTGTTCGCCTCGAAGTCCCAGAACTGCGGTAATGATTCGATGATGTTGCACACCGTCGTAAACGTAAACGGTTCCGAATAAGCGTCCTGATAGCAGCTCGCTGCAACACGCACCTCATAGGTGGTGTTGGCCGTCAGACCATTCAAAGACACTGCCGGTTCAGAAATAACCCCTGTCGTGTCGTAAAAAACTGTATCACCGTCAACTGGCTTGTATGCAACGACATACCATGCAGAATCTGCATCGTGCGACCAGGACAATATCGCCGTAGTCATGTCCACGTATGTAAGCAAGATGTCAGAAGGACGGTCACAATCGGGCAGGGTCTGCAACTTAACATCGTCTAAATAAAGACTGTTGCCATCCGTGAAACAAGTTTGGATAGCCACATGACAACCTTGTCCGATGAAACTATCCAATGGAACGTCAAATGATTGATATTCCGTTAATAATCCAGAAATCGTATCTACAACGGTGAACGTAGAGGCATCCATTGGATCAGACATCACCCCCACGATTATTCGGCAATTGTTGTCAATTGCTGTCGTTTTAGCATAAAAAGAAAGCATGAGACCGTTGATAGACAATGTGTTTGTGTCGATTGCGGGCAAAGATGCAATACTTTGGTCGGGATGGAAGAAACGTAAGGCATGACTGCCGCTATAGGCTATAGCGTTGGCATTTGTGTCAAAAGCGACCATCGGATTGCAATAGTTTGTCCTGTTCCAGCATTCAGGCAATGGGTTCTCACCAGTACCGGCCGAGTTATTGCCTTCAAAATCCCATATCTGAGGCATCGTGGTTATCCCCTCACAAAGGGTGGAGGCCACAATCATATTGGAAACCAAGCTGGAATCACAATAGGCTGCGAGATATATTTCGTAGGAAGAAGAAGCGCTTAAGCCATTCAACACCCACGTGTGATTATCGGATAATATCGTATCGCAAGTCCAGTCGGTGTCAGTAAGATTGTGATAATAGAGCAACAATGGTACATTGACTTCGCCCCCGTCCACCCAATTCAACGATACGGAATGTGCTGTCGAATGTAAGGCCGATAAGGCTGAAGGCCTTGAACAATCAGGAACTGTATCTAAAATGACATTATCCAAGTCTATGCTAAAATCGGTATAAGTCGGATCAGTGGAAGCATACTGAATAATAATGCGGGATCCATTGCCCGAATAAGTGTCAAACGAGATGTCAAAGCGCTGATATTGATTGGAAATATGGGCGATTGTTTGAATCGCTGTTATGGAGTCGGTGCCACTACAAGGTTCCAATATGCCCACCATCAATTCCGCTGGGAAATTCAGGTTAGATGTCTGTCTTACCCCAAAAGAGAGTTGTAAATTTTGAATGGTTAAGGAATCCGTATTAATAAGAGGGAGGACAACTGTAGGAGGGTATAGATGACTATCTGAATGGATGGGGAAGCGGATACATCCATCGTTTGCACAAGCGCCAACCGTATCGAAAAACACCGTCGCAAAATCTTTATCCCAACAATTGGGCAGGGTAAAGACAGGAACAGTATAATGGTAGTCGAAATTCCACATTTGGGGTACGTTGCACAATGCTGCGCAAGTGGTGGTAAAACCGATGATATTTGATGGCATATCCGGCAAACAATTCGACACTAAATAGGCTTCATACGAAGTGGATGGCTTCAGTCCGGAAAGTGTGAATTGGGGATTTGTGGCCGAGAAAGACAGTGATGTCCAGTTCGTGTCAGAAATTGACTTATAATGCAGTGTGAAGTTGTTCTCCTGAACATTGAAGCCGACCCAAGACAGATGGGCGTAGGTTTCGGTCACGCTGTCCACCACCAAATTCGACGGTTCAGGACAGTTAGGGACAACATCCAAAATAATGTCATCGAGCACGCACGCCCCATTGCAACGCACGGCAATGTATGAACCCGAACCAGAATAATTGTCAAAGGGAATAGAATAGTGCTGGTAGCTTCCGAGGCTGTAACCCGATATTTGTTGCACAGGGGTGAAAGACGCGGAATTGTTGGGGCTATTCATCACACCGATAGTCAAACTATAGGAATCATCCTCCGAAACAGGCATGCCCGTAACGTAAAAGGAAATCTGTAAACTGTTAATATTTAACGAATCCGTATTTATTTGAGGCAATATGGCGTATGTAATGTCATCGGATTCGGCAATCAACGACATCACGCCAGAATGGGCAGGGAAAACGGAATCATTCACTACGTGGGGCAAATGTTCGGGGGTACTGCTTCCGCAGCGGCTCCAGCAAAGAGGGATAGGATAGGATTCCACTGTAAGTCCATGCTCAAAATCCCAAGATTGTGGCACTGAAACTATTGAGGCACAGTTAGTCGTAAAAGTGACTGTGTTGGATGCCGCATCAGGATAACAGGTTGCGGTGACGTAACACTGATAATGGGAGCCCGCTTCGAGATTGGTAAGGAGATACTCTGCTGTTCCCAACACGCCTGTTGTTACCTCATGCCAAACGGAATCAATCTCCGATTTATAATGAACGATGTAGCTTGCGGAATCCGCAGAAGCCTCCCAACTGAGCCGGGCGGAATGCGATTGTAAATCCGTTATTTGCAAGTTCCACGGTCGCTGACAATTAGGAATGAACTGTATCCGAAGATCGTCAACATACATTCTATGATAGTACCCAGCACCTCCATAATACCTAAACGCGATATGTCTGCCATTACCACTATAGGAAGAAAGAGGAATATCGAACGGTTGAATACTGTTATTCAATGTGGTAAGGGTGTCAATTGCCACAAAAGTGCTGGGATCCAATGGATCTGACATCACTCCAACCCGGCAGTCGTTAATTCCCAAATATGAAGCTCCCGTCCTACAAGCATAAAATGAAAGCTGCAAATCGTTGACAGACAAAACGGTGGTGTCAATAGGAGGCAATACAAGACAATCGTAAGCTCCTTTGAGGACAAGTACTTTGACACCCGACACCGCATTGTCGTATGTAATAACAAGAGGTCCTGGGGTATATATGCTGTGCCAACATGCCGGCAGCGGAGCGTTCGCTGTGCCGCCTATGTTCCCAGTCTCAAAATCCCAGAACTGCGGTAACGACGTAATGACACAGCTGTCGGTCTGCGCCACACCCGTAACGATGGCGCAAACGACAAACATCCATATTTGCAGCAATTTTTTCATGATGACCGTTGACTTTTAGCTATTAGCTTTTTACCATAAGCCCTAAACTATAAACCCAGCTTCAATAACCAATAACCTATAACCAATAACCATTATTTCGCCTCCACATTCACTTCCAACCCGTCTTTCAGACGTGCGAGACCCGTGGTGGCCACCATGTCGCCGTCCTGCACGTTGCCGGAGAGCAGCTCGTAGGATTTGTCCAAGTGGCGGCCGATTTCCACCTGGTTGAAGGAAACCTTGCCGTCTTTATAGACATAGACGTAGCGGTTGCCGGAGCCCTGCTGGCGGAAGATAGCCTCGTCGGGGACAACCACGTGCTTCTGGGTGCCGAAGTTGAGGGTCACGCGAGCGTACATACCCGGGCGCACGCGGCTGTCGGTGTTGGCCAACTGCACCTCCACGGGGAAGGTGTGCGTGGCACCGTCCATCGTCGGGTAGATCAGGCTGATACGACCCTTGAACTCCTCGTCGCCGTAGGCATCCACCTTGATGCTCACCGGCGTGCCGACCTTCACCTGCTTGAACAGGGTCTCGGAAATGTTGATGTTCATCTTCACGGGGGTGATCTGCTGCACCTGCACCACCGGCAGACCGCCGAAGAGGTCGCCGCTGTCGTAGTTGCGCTGCGTCACCACACCGGAAATCGGGCTGATGAGGCGGGTGTTCTCCAACAGGTTGTCGTAGGTGGTCTGCGCCACGTCGAGCTGGGTCTTCATCGCATCCCAGTCAGACTTGGAGCATCCGCCGACCTTGTAGAGCTCGTCGATGCGCTGAAAGCTCGTCTTGAGGTTGTCAAGTTGCGACTTCGACTGCTTAAGGCTGTTCTCATTCATCTGCACGAGGACCTTGCCCTTGGCCACGCGATCGCCAACCTCAACGTAGATCTTGTCGATACGGCCACCCGTGAGCGGGGCGATGTTATTTACTGCGTTGGCCTCCACAATGGCGGTGTATTCGTAGGTTTGATCCACATCCTCCGTATGCACCTCCTGCGTACGGATGGTCATCTTCTGTCCGCCTGCGGTGACGACGGCATCCTTTTTCTTGCAACCGCCCATCACCAACAGGGTGATTGCCAATAAGATGGTGATTTTTTTCATATTTCAATTTATTTATTTTTCATCAATCTATGTCTCATCGTTTTTTATCGATCCTAGGGCTCGCCATCGCTCACCCTAGGCTAACATGTACCTGGCTTTCAGCCCTTTTGGAATAACTACTAACTGCTAACTACTAACTACTAACTATTCCACGCCGAGGGTCGCATCCAAGTTCGCCTTTGCCACGAGATAGTTGAAAATGGCCTGGCAATAGGTGAGCCGAGAGGTGGTGAGGGTAAGTTCGGCAGTGTTGAGGTCAAGCCAAGTGTTCATGCCCACCTCATATTGTTTCTTGGCGATGTCGTAGGCTTTCTGCGCCTGCCGCATGGTCTCGCTGTCTGCGGCAAGGTCCTCGATAGCCTGCTGCATGTCGTTCAGGTAGCTCTGCACGCCAAGGCGGAGGTTGCGCTCCACGTCCGCACGCTGGTCACGCATATTTGCGATGTTCATTTCCGACTGTTTCAGCTTATAGTGGGTTGCCGCCCAGCCAACTATGGGCACTTGTAAAGACAATGCCACATAGGAGTAAGGGTAATTGGTGAACTTGCCGCCGTCGTCACCCATGCCGGAATACTGGAAAGCGCCGGCCAAGGCTAGCATCGGCAGGGAGGCACCACGCACAATCTTCTTGGACTGTTCCAACTGGTCGATACCGAGATCCAACTGCCGCAACGCAGAGTTGTACATCAGTTGCACGTCACTCTCAGAAGGCATCGTAGCCGAAAGCACATTTTGCTCATAATCAGACAGCTGTCCGTCGAAAATCACAGGTTCGTTGACATCCATGCCGAGCAAAACCTTCAGTCGCATGCCGGCCAATTTCACCGACTTGGCAGCGGAATTCACTTGCGGACGCTGATTCTGCAATGCCACATCGGAACGCAACTTTTCAAATTCGGAAACCAACCCCTGGTTGTACGTGTTGGTGACCAACTGGTTGCTGGCTTCCATTGTGGCGTAGCTCTGTTGCAGCACGTCATAGGATTGTTTGGCCAACAGGTACATGAAATAGGCCTGCTTCACCTGGTTGACAAGTTCCAGCTTGGATGAACGCGCGGCTTCCAAGGCCATTTCAATATCCATGGAGGAGAGCTTCAGATTGGACCATAATGCCGGTGCGATGATCGGCAGGCTCAGGTTCGCCCCGACGGAGTAGGTGTTGTCGCGCCCCACTTTGATGTTCATCGTTTGGCCGCCCATGTCCATGGACATCGTCTGTTTGAGAAGTGTCCGGTTGTAGTTGGCCGCTATTGACACATCGGGGAAAAGGGCGGCGATCTGCTCTTTCTTGTACCATTGCTTGACCTGCACGTCGCGGTCCGCCATGCGCATGGTGGGCGCTTCCGACAGCGCAATCTCTATGGCCTTGTCCAGATTGATGCGGAGGGAGTCCTGCGCACTGACAGGATGGAATCCCATTATCAGGATACAACACAAAATCAGAAATCCTGTCACGTAATGTTTCCCAACTGTTGCCATTTTTATATGTATATTGGTTTTATAACTTATTGATACACTTTTAATTGAAAAGTTTTCTCCATTAATAAAGAAACGGCGGCAAAGATAGTGTTTTCATTGGTAAAAATCAAGGGTTGTGTGTATTTTTTACACAACATATGTGCGGATTCGGTTATATGGCATGAATCGCCAGACAAAATGGCATGGCCGATGAGAGAAATGATTGTTCCAACCCTCGCAAATCCACGTGAAAAATTGTATCTTTGCCGTCACAAAACAAGTAGGAATCTTCTCATGCCCTTCCGCATCACCATATTAATATTGCTGTGTTGCCTATCTGCGGGTTTGTCCGCCCAGACGTTCTCGCTGAAGCAGAGCAATGACACCTGTAACGTGCTGGTGCTGACTACGGATTCCATGTTGGACGAGTGGCAGTTGCCCTATCCGGTCTATCAGTTCCGTACTGGCGACGTGGATGGCGACGGCGTGGAGGAAGCTCTGGTGGGCGTGGTGAAGTCCACGAGGTTTTATCCTGAACAGGGAAACCGGCTGTTTGTCTTCAAGAATCGCGACGGCAGAATCCGTCCATTGTGGTTGGGATCGCGGTTGGGCGAAGAGTTGGTGGACTTCTGCGTGACAGACGGCAAACTGGTCAGCATCGAAAAATGCCGGAACGGACAATATAACCTGGACGAGTGGGAATGGTCGAGGTTCGGACCCCGTTTTTTGAGATATATTATAACAAACGTATCATCAGAAGAAGCGAAACATACATTTTATCAATATGAAAAGAATACTGGTCACAGCCATGCTGTCGATGCTCATCCTCATGGGATGGAGCCAACAAGGTGAAAAAAAGCACTACATCCTTCCCGGGAACGGGAAGATTGATGTGGAGATGCTGAACAAGAAGATAGATCTGAATATGGATATCTCCAATCTCAGCATCAATGAGTTACGGGTGCTGCGCAATGCACTCTACGCCCGACAGGGATATGCTTTCATGATGTCGGACTTGCGGTCCGTGTTTTATCAGACCACATGGTATTGGGACACCATGATGGGCAGATGGTACCTTGAAGATGAGGCGGCCTACGAAAAGAAAGAGGTGCCGGGATATAAGTTCACCAAGGAGGAGGAAGCCTTCATGGCCAAGCTCAAGGCCAAGGAAGACGAACTCAAGAAGCACAACTTTGCCGACGGCAAACCGGTGATAGACAATCTGATAAACCGCTTTCAGATTGAGAATCCGGATCCAAAGCTCACGAATATGCTCACAAAACAGGGTTTTGCCATCGTGCCCGACACCTACGACCAACTGTTCCAGGTGTATGAAAACAACGACTACCACGACTTCCCCAGCTTCGTGACCACCGACCTGTATCTGCAGCTTTATCACATGTACTTCGACTGTATGTTGCGCAAG
>JAEEGJ010028807.1_pt1 | contig 11011 bp, 7 predicted proteins | sample 8958761 | NCBI WGS metagenome assembly JAEEGJ01 (sample SAMN16246546, study PRJNA631951) | gut metagenome | biome: gut microbiome; feature: rumen; material: RS-attached | host: Bos | place: Iran: Karaj | collected 2018-10
TATCCAGTGCGTTGGCCTGGCTCAGGTTGGTGATTCCTTCTTCCTCGGGAGCACCCTCTACATATAGGACGGCAGGCTTCTGGTTGCTGGTGTAGCAAGCGAAGCGGGGAGAGCTGGCGTTGTACTGAAGAATGCGGCTCTGATCGTTCCTGTTCTTCAGGATAACACCGTTGTCGGTAGCTGTAGCGTACCACTGTTCGTTAAGTGAAGGAACGCCCGTGGTGTTGTGGGTGGAAGTCAGCGAATTGCCAGTTACCCAGGCAAGATAATGGTTCTCGCTGAACTCAAAGATCCAGCCGCCTTGATTGCCGTTGGCTTTGTGAGCCGTCAGTACCATAACGTCAGTACCCTCGATGTCAACTGCATCGCCCGCGATGGTAATGGGTGCGATAGTGCCATACACGGTGCTGGTGGTGCTCAGGGCACCCATGCCCACGCTGGCTTCCTCGTTGACGAGGATGTACTTCTTGCCGATTTCCAGCTGGTCAACGCTGGCCATCTTCACATAGGAGTTAGCGGCCCATGCCGACATGGTCAGCATGGCAAGAGCGAATAGAGAAAAAATTTTCTGCATAATAATCTCATTAAATAATAAACATATATACTTAAACACAAATAATCATTGAAACATCATTGCCGGACGGGCTCAGTAATCCACCACAAATGTAATTACAATTAATGATATTTGCAAATAAATCGTTAAGGGATGGCAATATTGTCCTAAATAACAATGAAAAATGAGTAGGTCACTGGAACGAGAGCCTGAGTTTTCACTCCTTCTCATCGCCCACTGGTCAGAATGACGCATCAAGGTTGCTGTCAGACAAGCCACTACAAGGTGAATAAAAACACGGAAAGAGGGTGTGAACCCACCCTCTTTCTGTCGCATTTTTTATCAAGATTATTTGTGCAATTGATAAAAATGTACAATAAATGCTGTGCGTCAATAGACGACCTTGCTAGCCTCTACCTTGCCATTGCTGTAACGGGTCAAGACGATATTCACTCCATCAAAGGGCGTGGCAGATGTCATACCCATCACGTTGACGTAGGTGACATCGACAGGCTTCACGTCACTCCTCAACTCGTCAATCGCTGTCATAGAGTCGTCACCACCCTCGAGCGGATAGACCATGTAGTCGCCCTCGCGCACGCCTTCACCGTCACGAAGGGGGGCACCGCTGGGGAAATCGCCACCACCGAGGACACCATGATGATCGGCTGTGTAGCGGATGATGGCATGGAAATTATAGGTGTGGTCCTGAATAAAGTCTTCCAGATAGTTGCCGGGATAGAGCGACCAGTCCACTTTGAAACCGCCTGCAAGCTGATCAAGGTTGCTGTTTTGTTGATTGTCGGGCACTCTGAAGTGATAGCTGTCATGGCCGTCATAGGTTGCCCAGTTAATCATAACATACTCTTGGGCCTTGGGCTCTACAAAGAAGTATTTGCCGCCTGAATTACCGGTCTGCACCAGCGGGTCCATATAGTTGGCTGTCACATGCTGGTTCTCGTCATACCCTGTCCACTGATCGGGCACACTGTAGCTGGTCACTGTCATCGTTGGGTTCAATTTGTTGGTGAGTACACCTGTCAAAGTACCGCCCCTAATGACTCCCTTTGACGAAGTCAGGAACTGACGGGCCTCGGCCTCGGTGGCAAAGTCGAGCAGCACCCAGTTACTTTGGTCCCAATCCTTGGTCTGAAGACCGGCTCTGTCCTTGACGTAATCTGTTTCACCCTCACCCTTTACCGACGGGTAACGATGTTTACCCAGATCCTTGGCATACAAACGGTTGGGCTCTTTCTCAGCAATATAGACGGCGATGATATCGTCGGCGATAGTATAGGTGTTTTCTTCCTGACCTTCATTAGCGATGTAGGCCAGTGTAGTCTCCTGTATGGGATCCACAAACTTATACTTGGCCATGTAGCCCCAAGGGAAATACTGGTAGATGTAGGCCGTTGAGTCGTTAATGACCTCACCATTGAGCCAGTTGCTGCTAATGAACTCATATTCATACTGCTGCTGGCCGGGCAACTTGGGATACACGTTGCTGTGATAGGCCTTGTGAACGAAGCTGCCATCCTCCAGATTCACTTGAATCACATGGAAGGCGTCCTCCCAGTTAGGCAGTGAAGGCAGCACCATATAGTCCCTGCCGCCCATCGAGAACATACTGTAGCCGTTGCTCTGTCCACGACGGTAACCCTCTGGCATATTGTTCTCGACGTCGATAATCGTGCCCTTGAACAAATGGTTCTCCTCATCCAGCACCATGTCAATGGGGTTCTCGTGGCGCGAGATATACAAGTAGTGTAGCTGCCCGTCCGAAGCGTGCCAGGTGTGGATATAGACCTCGGTGGTGAACACCATCTGGTCAATTTCACTGCCACCTGCCACTTTCACAAATCCAGCCCTGAAACTCTCATCTTCCACCAACTGGCCATTGCGGAAACGCAGCACATACAGACCGTCGGTGGTATTCTCCTTGGCTGCGGTGAACACGAACTGTCCACCCTCCTCCGAGAAGACATCTCCCACAGCTGTTCCCATATAGCTATAGGCGTTACCCGTCATGATGTGGCTATCGGGCAAGATGCTCTCGGGAAAGTAAATCTCGCTGCGCCGTGTACCGTCGGCACTGAGCAAAATCAGCTCAGGCTTGGTGCGTTGCAACTTGTTTTGCTGGTTCATCGGCCTGAAAATCCAGTTGCCGGCATCATCATAGGAGATACCCTTGCCGCTCCTTGGCTGGGTTACCACTTCCTCACCGGTCCAGCCGTTACGGTCATGGTACTTCAGTTTACCCTCGATATTGACATGGACGATAATCTTGTCATTCGCGCCGAAGCCCTGCATACCCAGAGAAGGAGTCTCCAGCACTTCGTCACTCTTCCACAGCTGCTCAAATTTGGCACCGTTGAAGCTTTCCTCATAGGCTTCCAATAGTTCCTGAGCAGCCATTTGCAGCGGCCCAGCAGCCAACAGGCATGTCAATGCCAATGATTTAATAATCCGATTCATCGTGCTTTTTCAGTTATCCGTTTTTATTTCTTAATCCTTGGCTAATCAACTGTTCTTAAGGGCTTTCATCGTGATAACCGAACCATCGCTGAAAGTCTTGCGAACAATGTTCAGGCCATCAAATGGCTTGTCGCTCACACGGCCCTGCAAGTCCACATACTGAGTGCTGATTAATTCCTTCACATTCATTACACTCTCGTCAATTCCGGTGGCGACACCGGGTGACGACAAGCGCAAAGGATAAACGCACACGGTGTAGACATACACATGACCCTCAGCATCGGTGAACGTGGGCTTCTCTCCTGGCATGTCGGTTACCTCCATGCGGCGGGGGCCTCCCATTTTTTTGCCTTCATCGCCCCAGATGATGATGTCGCCGTCAAAGCCCGGGTCGATGATCAGGCCAAAGTTCACACCAAGCCTGAACTCAATCATGGCAGGGAACTCATACTGCAAACCGTCCTCAAACACCTCAAACGGGCTGATGTCGGGTTGAGGCTCCCACAAGCTCATTTTGATATGGAAACTGCCGGGAAGGCCTGAGTTGTTCTTCGGTGCATAGAACATCGTGTCGGCGGCATGCCACACAGCCCAGCGGATGTTGGCATACTCTTGATTCTGCGGCTTAACGAAATACCAGCTGTCCTGCTTCACGAAGTTTCCGCAGCAATACAGGTTGGGCTCATATTCCACGGCCTCACCAACCTCAGGCAATTCTGCATCGTCCTCGAGCGTTATCGTCAGGCCCATCGGGTCGCTAGGGAAGTTCTGCAAGTTGGAGCGACCTGTTACAGTACCGCCCTTGATGATTTTCCCTTCCAGATACTTGGCATCGGCACCCTCGGGCAACGCGATTTTCACCCAGTTGCTCTGGTCAAACGAGCCCACCCAACGCTCCACGGTGTAGCCGAAGTCGTCCACGTAGGTCTCGAAATATCCGTCAGCCTCGTCATAGAGCCTTTTGGGGTTGGCATTGTACTGCTCCTGGGTAGGCTCCGAAGGGTTAGCATACTCATTGGCATCCTTAGCGAAGATGACGCGCGGATAGTGAGGCGGCGCATATACACCAATCAGGTCATTCTCGATGGTGTAGAACTCGCTTAACTGGCCAGTAGTGATGATATCATTCAAGGTCATGGTCTGCACATTATCTTGAGCAATGGCCACGCCAGCCAGGGCAGCAATCATTAATAACGTAGTGTAAAACTTCTTCATTTCTTTGTATGAGTATAATTATTTAAAGTGTCTAGTCGATCTTGATATATATTGTCGCCGGCACTACGGGCCGGCGTGTTGTTGTCTTTTTTATAAATCACGGATTTGTCTGAGTCACCTCACGGCTCCGAATGGCCGTTTTTTTAATGCTAATTTCGCGAATTCATCGAATTGCACGAATTATAGATAAAAATGTGGGGACGCGACCGCTCGCGTTACACGGGGCACCGCGCCCCCACAATGGTTAGTCAATAGTTACTGGTGTAATTACCCACACCAGTAACATGCATGATTGAAATTACTCTTCACTCCAATCGATTGCACAATTCTCATTGAAGGTATACGTGTTGTTAGCAGAAGCCTCATCGCTATCAGCTACAACAGGATTAGCCCAAAGTGTGTGAACACCCTTGACAAAGACATTTTCAAAGTTGAACACATTGCCCGAACCCATCAGGTAAAGGAACCACTGAGGTTGGTCACCCTTAGCCTCTACATAGAATGAAGTGTTCTTGAAAGTCATCGAATTACTATCTGCTCCATCATTCATCATAATAGCTGAGAAAGCGTTAGATACGCCAGAATATTTGTTGATACTGGTGCACTTGCAACCCTCAAAACTGATGGTATTGTTCTTACCCCACATGTTAATAATCGCCCAACCAAAAATATCACAATTGGTCAGGGTGACATTCTCATTATCTGCTGAACTGATAAAATTAAGCGCATAGTAGTCAGGAGCACTGATCTTCGAACCCTTTACGGTCACAGTGTTATTACCCTTACCAATGTTCAAGCCACGTGCATATGTGCCCGATGCACTGAATTCGCAATTCTCAATGGTTACATTACAGTTGCCAAAGATATTCATACCGCGGTTACCAGTTGAAGTAACGGCGTTCAGTTTCACGGTAGCGCCTTCAGCATCGATACCTGCTTCGCTTGAATTATTGCCATGAACGGGGATGCCATCGAGTTCGAGGGTTGCGCCAGCGGTAGCCTTGATCTGCTTGTTGATAACAACTTCGTCACGGTTGAGGCCCTTTCCTGCAGCGAGTTTAACGGTCTCGCCGTCACCCACGGTAATCTGGGTGTCATAAGTACCCTTACCCATGTAAACGATATTGCCATTGGCTGCTGCGATAGCAGTTGCCAGGTCATCAAACTCATAGCCGTTCACCAGCAGCTTGCCATCAGCTACCTCGGGACGGTTCAGGTCACGGATGTAGTCGGGCTGGTCAAAGCGCTCATCGATAACCACGAGGAAGTTAACGTCCTCGGTGAAGAGGTTACCAACGATGTTGGTACGGTGGTTCTTCTGAACGGGAACGTTGGGAACAGTGATGTCGCGAACTGCCTCGGTGGCATCATCCTCATAGAGCTGCAGCGAGGTCTCGATGGTAGCCTCGTTGTCAGGAACGAGGAAGTAGTTCATAGCCATCCACTGATAGTCGGTTTCATTAACAACCAGGGTCTCGGGGTCGGCGGGAAGAACCTCCTGGGTGAAGGTTACCTCAACATCGCCATCGGTAGCGCCAGTGGAGAGGTTGAAGCTGGTAGCAGCGTGGTTAACCGTTACAGCGCTTGTGGTGGCTTCAATACCAGCCTTGATGGCGTCAGCATAGTCGCTGGCACCGTAGTTCAGCTGGCAGAACGGACGAGTCAGCACAACAACCTCCTCAATAGGACCGTTTACGGTCAGGTCAGCACGGTAGGCATAGAAAGCATCACGCTTCTCGTCGTTACTCTTAGCGCCCTCGTAGCTTACGTTGACGGTCTTGTTTGCGGTATCAAAGGTGTAGGGAGCGCCCTCGGCCTGTGCCCAGAAAGCGAAGCTGTAGGTCTGGCCCTTAACGAGCTTAAACTCAACAGTTGTCTGGTGAGGAATTTCCTTGTTCACGCGGATGTCAGGCAATTCGTTGCCGTCCTGATCATAAACGGCCACGGTCAGCTGGTTGGCGGTATTACCATCGGCAATCGCACGGCTGTCGATGTTACCCGGCATCTCGATGGTAAACCTTACCATGTTGTCGCCCATACTCGGCTCCATGTCACTGGAGCAAGCTGCGGTGCCCAGCAGCATGGCTACCAATGCACCAAAAAACAAAATCTTCTTCATGATAAAAATTATTAAAGTTTATAGTTTTTAGTTGAATAATATCTCTTGTTTTATCAAACAACTTGAATAACAGTTGAACAACATTAATACAACGGCTGTTCAAGTTGTCTGAAGCAATTAATTACTCATCACCGTCATCAATCATGCCTTCTCCACTACCAATGGTTGCAGGCACCCACTTACCCTGTTCCTGATCATAAGCCCATCCTTCACCATCAATAATAATGATGCAGCCAATGCCATCATCATCATGATTAGGACTAAACATGAATGTATCAAAGTCCAGGATTGTACAGTCAGTGAGGGTTAAGACACACTCTCCTCCATTAACGGGAAGCAATTCAATGCCAGCCTCGAAAATACAGTTGTTAAAGAATGAGTTATTATAAGGACGAACAACAGCATAACCCCTATGGCCTGTACCGAACTTGCAATTGTTGAACGTCATGGTATGGCCAAGACCATCGTAATTATTATTCCATGAGGTCCAACCCGTCAAAGTGCTATTCTCGACAATCATATCACACTTAGCACCATCACAGTTGAAGGGATAGATACCATCAATAGCACACCTGTTCAGGCGAACAGTGCTCGTTCCATAAATGATAAAGGCCTTAAATGAGTCATTCTCAGTCGTGAAATTGCAATCCTCAATCAGAATTACATCATCGGAAGTACCATTACCATTAATCTGGATTTCACCGCTCAAACTCCTGGTATCGCCCACGAAATCGATGTTGCTGATGACAGCATTCTTCGTGCTAACATAAAGGGCATAACCACCACCCGAGGAAATTTCGTCATTTGAAATGAAACCATTCTTGATTGTTACGTGATTCTTATTGATAGTCCTTAAACCAGTGTTAGTGCCATCATATTTAAGAGTCGAGCCATTCAGGTCAAGGGTTACACCCTCGGCAATAGTGCGCAGGTCTAAGCTCAACTCAGAGCCTTCCTCAACCACTACATATGCACCAGGAACGGTGACAGCTGCAGCTACTTCTTCAGCGGGAATGGCATTGGGTTTGAAAAAGTCGCCGTCAAACATCGGGTGTACCTGTACATAGAAGTGAGATTCGTTCGAGTGGAAGTCACCGATGATGTTGGTGCGGAAGTTGCGCTGTACGGGGCAGTTCTCAACGTTCACGGTCTTTTCGGTATTAACCGAGTTGTCATAAACGGTCATTGTCACCTCGGTCTTGAGCTCCTTTTCGGGAGCAGCAAGGATGTAGTTCATCACCAAATACTTGTAGGCATCATAGCCTGCAAGTTCCTCTTCAAGAACCGGTTTCTTGTTGAAAGCAAGCACATCTACAGTCTCGCCACCTACGGTACCATCCAGCATGTTCAGCTGAGTGGGTACATCGGTCACAGTGACACTGTATTCGTAGTCACTAAAGTCTGCTACGCTACCCTTGTCACTGGCAAGGAAGTTAATCTGTGCGAACGGACGGGTAAGAATAATCAGTCGATCTACCCCTTGTGTTCCTACAGTCACTTCTTCCATCTTATAGAAGGCATCGCGGGTTTCGTCATCGCAATCCACATTCTCGTAGTCCACCGTGATAGTGCCTGCATTCTTGTCAAAGGTGTAGGCATCACACTCACTGTTCTGAGCCCAGAAAACAAGTTTGTAAGAACGATTGTTAGCCAACTTGGTGGTCACTGTGGCCATCTTGTTGACAACGGGAATCGTCTGGTCAAGGTCCAGATGCTGGCCATCGGCAGTATAGACGGCAAAGTACAACGTATTGGCACCTGTACCGTCTGCAATAGTACGGCTATCAATAGCGTCACCCAACTGAACGGTAAAAGTCATCTCACCGTCACCTTTCACTTGCTCCATTTCGCTAGAGCAGGACGCGGTACCCAGCAGCATTGCTGCCAACATACCAAAGAATAAAATTTTCTTCATAATTAAATAGGAATTAATGATATATTAAATATTTAGTTATTATTCGAATACTACGCTACCGTCATTTGATTTGTCGGAACGATTATCCACACTGCCAACTAAGTTGGCGCTGGTAGCTGCATCACCTAAAATCGTTACATTCTTCACGCTGTTTCCAGTGCCAATTGTAACCGATGCTTGAGCTGATCCATAGAATATGCCTACGCGACCCCTGTCATTTCGGCCTGTAATTTGGCTATCAGCAACACTTGTGTTGGTAATACTAGTATTGTCATTGCCGTATCCGACAACACAACTAGAATGTCCTTTATAATTTCCACTCTCAGCATAATCTGAAACGACTTCGACATTTGACACTACACAATTGGTAATGCTCATATGAGAAGAATATCCAACTAATCCTCCATTATATTGAGCTCTACCAAATGTAATATTCATAGACTTGCAATTATCCAAAATAATAGTCGTGTTAGTGTGCATCTCACTCCATCCAATAAAAGCACCAGCTGCATTCTCATCACCAGTTCTTCCTGATGCATCAATTTCAGAATCGGCAATCGTGAGGTTTCTAATCACGATAGGCTTATTTGACTTGCCAATTAATCCACCATAATTTCCGCCGGTTGACTTCAAACCCTTGATCGTTTTTCCATCACCATCAAGCGTGAAAGCGCATTGGGCATTAACAAAAGGCCAATCCAACATGCCTAAGTTGATGTCATCGGTAAGCTTAAAGGTCTTGCCTGCCAAAGATGTTCCATTTGTTACGTTGTCCAATACCCAAGCAAGTTCGCTACCATCATTAATTTCAATGACATCACCAGTGATATCTGCGGGCTCCTTGAGAGTTCCGTCCCAAACCTTCTCGGGGAGGTTGAATTCACCTTCATAAATCGGGTCTATTTCGATATTGAACTTGCCTTCCATGGTAAAGAGTTCACCGAAGATGTTGGTACGGTAGTTGCGCTGCACGGGGCAGTTGGCTACAGTCACGGTCTTCACCTCGGCATTATTCTCGTCCTTAACGGTGAGCACAACCTCGTTCTTCATTTCCTTGTCGGTGGCGGCAAGCACGTAGTTCATGGCTACATATCTGTAGTCTGCATAGCCGACCAGCGTCTCGTTGACGATGATGGCATAGTCAAAAGTCACGTCGGTGGGGTCAGCCACAGTTCCGTCGAGAGTATTCAACTTGGTGGGAACACCGGTCACAGTCACCTTGCTCTTGTACTGGTTAACATTGACCACGCCGGCTGCATCGTTGGCCAAGAAGTTGATTTGGGCAAACGGACGGGTGAGCACTACTAATCGGTTCACATCGGCATTAGCAACACTCACTTCTTCCATCTTGTAGAAGGCGTCACGGCTCTCGTCGTTGCAGTTCACACTGGTGTAATCCACCTTGATGGCACTCATGTCATCGGTGTTGTAGGCCGAGCATGAGCTGTTTTGAGCCCAAAAGACAAGCTTAAAATTATGATATCTGGTCAGACGAGTCTGAATAGTTGCCATCTTGTTTTCGACAGCAACAGTCTGGTCAAGTGCTGAAACGTGTTGGCCATCTTCGGTATAAACAGCAAACTTTAATATGTTGGCTCCAGTGCCGTCACTAATGGTGCGGCTATCGATATCATCACCTAGGTTGACCGTAAAGGTAACCAAAGCTTCATCACCAGATACTGGCTCGATATCGCTAGAGCAAGCTGCGGTGCCCAGCAGCAGCGCTACCATAGCAGCAAAGAATAAATATTTCTTCATACAATTGTTGTGATAAAAATGATTGTTATTGATTAGTATTGATAATAATTCTAGTTATTGAGTGGCTGTTCCACATTATTTATGTAAACATGGCCATGGCCCTGCTGGTTGCCACCGATGAGTTGGTCGGCCCCGTAGGGCGACTGCTGGGCTGCGGAAGCTTCATCAAGACCTTGGAAGTTGACCATGACGTTAGTGCCGCTGATGCGCACGACGTCGCTGTCACTGCTACCCTGGATGGCGCCGATGAGTTTGCCGCTGGTGAGCGAGGGCTCGCTCATGCGGGCCTTGAGCACGGTGTTATAGACCTCACACGAAGCAATTACCTGTTCGGCCGAGGCTCCGCTGGCGATGTAACCCACCATGCCGCCAGTCAGTCCCTGACGTGAGGCTGCGTCAGAGTTCTCGATGATGGCATTTGCCACTTGGCAGCCGGTTGCCACGATGTTGGCTCCAGCGGCCACCTGGCCGACCATGCCGCTCACCATGCAGGTGCCCTTGATGACGGGATAGCTCACGGTCACGTTCTCTATGGTGAGCGTGCCGCTAGCGGTTGCCACGAGGGCGGCAGCAACGGCGTTGCCCTGGTCATCGGGCGTGGCGGTGACGGTGACTCTGTCAAGGGTAAGGTTCTTGACTGTGAGGCCCTCGGCGTTGCCAAACATGGCGGCACTGCCTGCCGCATTGATGGAGAACTCATGGATGGTGTTGCCATTGCCGTCGATGGTGATGTTGCGAGCGCCACACAGCAGGGGCTTGAGGGTGCCATGATTCATGTTGAACGAAGCCATCAGCTTGATGGTACTGCCCTCGACAGGCGCATGGTCCTGGAACCAAGCCAGCTGCATCGGCGTGTCAATCAGGTAGGTGCCGTCGCTATAAGTCGGTTCAGTCGCTTGATAATTCCAGTTGACCTCGTCATCGTACTAGATATAGTCGCCATTAAAACTGGCGTCGATCACGAGCTTAAAGTCCA
>JAEEGJ010028812.1_pt1 | contig 11010 bp, 9 predicted proteins | sample 8958761 | NCBI WGS metagenome assembly JAEEGJ01 (sample SAMN16246546, study PRJNA631951) | gut metagenome | biome: gut microbiome; feature: rumen; material: RS-attached | host: Bos | place: Iran: Karaj | collected 2018-10
TTACAAGATTTTTGATATCTTGTCTACTTTCTTTTACTATTATCTTGTGGCCTGTAGTAAGGGTTATAACGGTGTCCGGAGTCTCTTCTACAGTCTCGAGTAAATGGGGGTTTATAAGCAGTTTGGTACCATTCAATCTGGTCACTTCGATCATGAGATTTTCCCCTCCTCACATGGTCTGTATATAGCATAAAAAATTATATCACAAATACTATATCTTGTGGTATGAATTTTCAGAAAATTTGAAAAAAAACCGGGCAGGTGATCCTGCCCGGTCAGTCAGTTTACGTTATCATCTCTTGAGGTTGGTAAGTTCTTCAAGAAGTGTATCGGAAACGGTGATGATACGTGAGTTTGCCTGGAATCCACGCTGGGTGGTGATCATCTCGGTAAATTCAGCGGAGAGGTCTACGTTACTCATTTCGAGAACGCCGGTGGACATGTAGCCGCCGGATGCGGTAACGTCAACGCCTATTCCGTCGAATGAACCTGAGTTCATGGTTGCCTGATAGAGGTTATCGCCGTGCTTCTCAAGACCCGAGGAATTGGGGAAGCTTGCGGTTGCGATCTGGCCGAGGAGCTTGGTCATACCGTTATCATAGCTTGCATAGATCATTCCGTCTCTCTGGATCGAAACACCGATCATGTCGCCGAGCTTACGTCCTGTTCCGATGCCGTCCTTGTCGCCGTAGGTTGCGGTAAGGGTTGAGGTTCCGTTATTGTTGAACATCGAGATTCCGGACCAGTTGAGAGCGATGTCGGAGAAGTTCGAAGTGTTGTCGGCGGTGTTGGCGATAAGCTTGGAAAGATAGATCGTTGAATCGCCGAGAATGTTTCCGTTGATGGAATCGAAAAGTCCGGTATCGGTATCGAACTTAAGGACCTGACCGGTAAAACTTCTGCCTGCTGCGGTGAAGTCCATGGTGGTCGTTGCGGTATCGTTATCGGGATCGAAAATGTTGGGAGTTCCGCTGCCGCCTGCGGCATTGAGGATCATCTGCTCAACGCTGGTGTTGGTACCGCCGACGGTTACATAGAGATTAAGGAATCCCTTGGTGTTGCCTTCGTATCCGTATGCTGCAGCGATAGCATCGTATACTTCCTGCTTCTGGGCATCGGTGGCGGAAGTGCTGGTAAGAGTGGTAAGATCTGCGATGGTGGTGCTTCCGTCCTTGTTGGTAAGCTTCTTTCCGGCGGTATCCCATGCATATCCGTTGGTATTGAAGGTAACGGCAGCCTGATCCTCTACGGAAGTATTGGATCCGAAAAGATCGGTAGCTCCTGAGATATCGATCTCATTTCCCTTTGCATCAAGGAGCTTGGTAAGCTCTGCGGAATACTCTCCGTCCACATCGGTGGACTTGATTATGAATCTGGCGGTGTACTCATATCCGAGTGCATCGTAGAGATTGAGGTTGATGGTCTTACCTGCTTCGGAGTTAACATCGGTATCGTTCTTATCAAGAATACCGGTAACGGTTCCCTTGGTGGTTGCCTCAGGGGGATATGTAAGGTTCTCGGCACTCATGATGCGGAGAGCCTGAACGGTATCCTGCTTGATGGAAAGAGTCTCGGGATCCACGCCCCAGCCCATTACGTTGTAACCGGTGGAAGTCATGCAGAGGTTTCCGACACCGTCTACATAGAATGAACCGTCACGGGTGAAGTAATTGGCAAGACCGTCGGAAACTACGAAGAAGTTGCTTCCGGTGATCATGATATCGAAAGGATTTCCGGTCGACTGAGCGGAACCCTGTGAAGAAATGTTTACGTTGATGGCTCCGGATTTAACACCGAGACCGATCTGGCGGGCATTTACACCACCGACACCGGTAGTTGCGTTTGCACCTGATGCGGACTGTGTGGTCTGGGACATCAGATCCGCGAAGGTAACTGAACTGGATTTGAACGCGGTAGTGTTAACGTTAGCGATGTTGTTACCGATAACGTCCATTTTGGTCTGGTGAGTCTTAAGACCTGCAACACCAGAGTAAAGAGATCTCATCATAAGGCAGTTTCCTCCATTTTTTAAAAGTGGAGAGTTGCGGCAGATCATGGCCGCATGAAGCGAGCGCTTCCGGTTATACTTTGAGGGGTCCTTCTGTCATTCGGGTACCCCGGCCTCCATCCAGGTCCGGCATATCAAGCAATAACCGCTCCGTTTATATTTGTGAATACATTTTCATTTCCGGCTTCAAGTGCTGTTATAACGGTTCTCGAAGGGACATTTACGATAAAGGCCATATCGTCGATCATGACGAGTGAATCCTTTATTCCCTTGTCCGCCGCCATATCGGTGCCGCTTTCCAGTCTTCCGAGCTGCTCTCCCGTCATCTCAAGTCCGCGATCGCTCATTCTTAAGGATGCGTGCTTGGAGAACTTTACCTGAGAGCTTTCACCGGCCTTTTCCGAAAGGATCTTCGAAAAAGAACTCTGTGCGGTTTCGGGAGACTTGGCGTTCGGCGTAAAGCCGATGGATTTGGATAAGCCGGCTGCATAAAGAGCCTGAACATTCATTTCCATACGCTTTTCCTCCTTCAATTACATATATCGGCACTCTCCTTATATTTCTTAACCGTTTTATGCATTTTCATCCGAAACAGCCTCTGCGGCACCTGCCGATCCGGCGGTTTCCTCAGCGGTTTCTGCGGTTTCTTCGGAAGAATTCGTATTTTCCTCTTCTTTTGCGGCTGCATTTGCGGCAGCGATAAGAAGATCGTTAAGCTTTGCAACGTAAAGGTTCATCTTGGCGACATCATCATCGTCGATGAAGCTCTTCTCATAATCCCCGATGGAATTATAGAGGTTAAGGAGATTGGTGATGGTGTTTCCGTTGTTTTCGATGGTGATCTGATCGATCGCGGGAAGATCCTTTATCGTCTCTGCGAACTGCTTGGCAATATCCTCGGCTGTGGAGAACTCACTGCTGATAACGGAAACGATATCGGATGCTTTATAGAGATTTCCTTCAATTGACAGGTATGCCTTGCCCTCTTCGAAGGTAACGTAATCGACGAAGCCTCTGGTCTGGGTTGACTTTCCGCTTCCGTCAGTGCTCTCGAGGATGACTTCCTTTCCTACATAGGTGCTGTATCTGGAAAGCTCCATCGTGGTGGACATGTTGTTGAGAGCTTCTACCTGTGAGAACTGTGCATACTGGGAAATATATTCGGTGTTTGAAGTGGGCTCCAGAGGATCCTGGTACTTCATCTGAGCTACAAGAAGCTGAAGGAACGCATCCTTGTCCATGCCGGAATTACTCTTTTCGTTAACCTTGGAAAGAGAATCCTGGGATGCACTTGTAACTATCTCACCGTTCTTGACTGTTGCTGAAGATGCTGAAACAGATGACATGTATTATCTCCTTTCGACAGTCCCGAAGGTCTGCGCATATGCGCAGACGATCAGGCCGTGTAATCTACCTTATTGCCGTTTGCAGCCATCATCTCGGCGGCGATCCTCTCATCTTCATCCATATCGGATGTATCGAGTTCGTCATCCATACCGGAAAGATCGATCCTTCTGGTACGTGAGTGGCTTCTTCCGCTTTCGTTTCCGCCTTCGGGCTGTCCGGCACTCTGGTCGAGATTGCCTTCAAAGCTGTGGGAAGCAACGGTAACTTCTACCGCTTCAACCTTTATGCCCTGTTCCTCGAACTGCTCGGCAAGTCTTACCATCTGGCTCTCGACAGCGGCCTTGACTGCTTCGTTCTCGGTCACGAAACTGGCGGTGATGACACCGGCATTATTGGTTACATGGATATGAAGAGTACCGAGTGATGCGGGATGAAGCTGCATCTCGACATCGGAGAAATCTCCGTTCGTAACGGTCTTCATATTATCCAGGATCTGGTCTGCTATCTCATTTGCATTCTCGGTATATGAGATCGGAGCTTCGGGAGCGGGTGCCTCGATATCGGCAGGTCCGTCAGTCTGGATCTGGAACTGGCCGTGAGCGCCTGCGGCATGCTCTTCGCCGTTATTCTCCGATCCTTTTCCGTCCTTGGAAGCCTCCTGCGCCTGCATTACAACCTTGGCTTCTCCGGTCACGGAATCGCTTTCACTGACGGAAACGAGTTCAAAATCCCCGTCCTGATTCCTTACGAATCTGTCAACGGATTCGGTTTTGGGGTCTTCCGGCTTAACCTCGGGCATAACAGTCTGAAGTCCCCGGTCTCCTTCGGGAAGTGCCTTATTAACAGCATCTACCAGTTCAGATACAGTCATCTCTCCAACGGGGGAGTCCGATGCAAGTACTTCCGTAAGGATCTCCATGCCGGCCTTGAATATCTCACATCCGGCTTCATCTGTAAGAAGATCGAGCTTTGATTCGGCACCGAGTGCGTTTACGAGGAATGAACTCATTATGTCCTTATCCGTCAAATCGGACTCTGTTATGCCGTTTGCCTCAAGAAGACCCTGAAATTCCTCAGGCGAAACATTCAGAATTTCCGCAATCTTCTGCCCAAGCTCCGATACTATCGTGCTCAGTGCCTCTGTTGCGGATACGATTTCCTCATCCTTGAGCATTTTGTCGTCATCCTTAGGTTCGGAGACGGCTTTTTCGGGGCTATCCGTGCCCTTCACATCTGTCTTTGATGCATTCCCGGTATTTTCCGCAGCGGGAGCTTTTGAAACTTCCGCTTTTCTTTCGGAACCGTTATCCCTTGAATAGCTTGCGGTAATGTCCGTTTCCTTGGACTGAGCGGCTTTGGCACCGGCCTGATCGTTCCATACGGATCTGAAATCAGTGCCTTCCTTTGGAGCCGCATTCACGGATGTGACCTTGGTCACAAGCTGATCGGGGATCACCGGGGCATCCATGATAGGTGTGATGCCCATATGATACTACCTTCCTTTCTTCCAATATAGGGTTGCGCAGAGTAAAATCCCTGCCGGAATTTATATCGGCAAAAGAAGATGATTTCTTAAGGGTTAACTTTCGGGATCGAGAATTTTTGTGATCCTGGCCGCAATATCCTTGTCCATTTCGTTGAATATCTTGGCTCTGTCCTCGGGATTCATTGCTCCGAGTATCCTGGCCGCAAGCTGTATTCCCTCGGTATCCGTCATCTTCTCGAAGAGTGCGGCCGCCTCCTTGGGCTTCATGTTGGAATAAGCCTGGACGTAATCCTGGATCTCCTTGGAAACCTGAAGCTGTTCGACCACCTGCTTATAGATAAACTCGGCCGTCGTGGGATCCATGGTTTCGTAATATCTTACATATTCCTCGGGTCCGGGACCGTTCTCGGCATAGATGACTTCCTCGTAAAATTCGTTCCTTATACGCTGGAAATCAACCTGCATGGTCTCGAACTCGGATAATCTCGTAACTTCCGCCTCAAGAGCGGCGATCCTCTCATCCTTAACTGCGGAAGCTCCCTTTACTGCATCGAGCTCGGTCTCGAGAGCATAGATCCTGCTGACCGCATCCTGAAGATTTGTGTAGCCACCGTACATATCGGGATTGAGCGTCTCGGTCGCGGTACCGGAGGGAAGGATCCTGTTGATCACGGGAACATTCTTAAGAACGGGTGCAAGAACCCCGCTTCCGAATCCGCCGACATCGAGCTTGATGATGACAACGATCACGGCAAGCCAAAGAAGTACGATGAACACGGTGGCGATAAATGTCACAAAACCGCCCGTGTCCTCGTCGCTTTCAAGCTCTTCTTCCTGCTTGGCTATCTCCTTGGCCCTTTTCTTGGCTTCCTTTTTCTGCTGGGCCTGCTCTTTTTTCAGTTTTTTCTTTTCTTCCTGAAGGCGCTTTTTTTCTTCCTGCGCGGCCTTCTCTTCGGGAGTAAGTTCTTTAGCCATTTTCCGTTACCTTCTGTCCGTATGTATAGGTGGTCAGTTCGTCTATGGTCTTGCTTTCCGTGCGGTTCTCCTCACGGACGAATTCGTCAAACTGTTTTTCCTTGAGCTTTTCGTGCGTCTTGCGCTCCTTGACGGCTTCCTCAAGGAGGGCTCTCGCAGTCTCAAGCTCAAGCGTCGCACGGTTTACCCTGTGCTTTTGTTCTTCAATCCTCCGGTCAATGATTATCCTGGCCATCTGGGAATCTTCTATCTCGTGCAGGTCAAGTTCTCCCTGCAATACTTCTACGGCATGGCGCTCGACTTCTTCCTTTTTCAGGAAAAGTCTGTCGAGTGCTTCCTGCTCAAGGTCAAGTTTTCTTTTGGCATCCGCAAAGGCCTGCTTGGCCTGCGTTTCCATCTTTTCCTTGATACTCAGGATATTCTGCATTTTATAGCGGAATCTTGCCATCTTGTCCTACCCGTTATTTCTTTTCATCATCGAAGAGCTCTTCCAGAAGCGAAACGCTCTCTTCGAATGTGTATTTGGCATCAGTGTCCTGACAAAGGAAATCATTTACGGCATTTATCTTGCTTATCGCATAGTCGATGTTCGGGTTCGAACCGCTCTTGTATGCGCCGATATTTATCAGGTCTTCGGCTTCATTGTATGTCGCAAGAACCGTCTTGAGCCTGCTTGCAGCCATCTTGTGCTTCTTGTCGCAGATGGAGCTCATGCATCTCGAGATGCTCATAAGGACATCTATTGCAGGATAATGATTCTTATGACCGAGCTTTCTGTCGAGCATGATGTGCCCGTCAAGGATACTTCTTGCCGTATCGGTTATGGGCTCGTTGAAATCATCTCCGTCTACAAGGACGGTATAAAGTCCTGTGATAGAACCCTTGCTGGATCTGCCCGCTCTTTCAAGGAGCTTGGGCATCTCGGAATAAACCGAGGGCGGATATCCTCTGGTTACCGGAGGCTCACCACTCGCAAGTCCTATCTCACGCTGTGCCATGGAGAATCTGGTAAGGGAGTCCATCATAAGAAGAACGTCCTCTCCCTGATCCCTGAAATATTCCGCGATCGCGGTTGCGGTAAGAGCGGCTTTTTTTCTTTCGAGAGCGGGGCGGTCACTGGTTGCGACCACTACAACGCTCCTCTTCATACCCTCTTCACCGAGATCTCTTTCTATGAATTCCCTGACCTCTCTGCCTCGCTCTCCGATGAGTGCTATGACGTTGATGTCAGCCTTTGTGTTCCTTGCAAACATACCCATGAGTGTGGATTTACCTACACCCGAACCGGCAAATATTCCGATACGCTGTCCTTTGCCGAGAGTTATCATGCCGTCAACGGCCTTGACTCCGAGCGGAAGGACTTCATCGATTATAGCTCTCTGCATGGGATCGGGCGGAGCGTTCTCAACCGAATATCTCTCGCCTTCTATCTGCGTCCCGTCAACAGGCACACCGAGTGCGTTGAGTGATTTACCCAGAAGCTGTCTGCTTACTGTGACCATCAGGGGATAACCGGTATTTATGACCATGCTTCCGAGACCGATACCGTCGGTTACTCCGTAAGGCATAAGCAGTGTCTTCTTGTCCTTGAAGCCTACAACCTCGGCAAGTATCTCATCTTCCGTTGCTTCATGGATATCGTCGCTCTTGGGGATTATGCGGCACAGATCGCCGAGCTTGGCATCGGGGCCCGCGGATTCTATCGTAAGACCGACAACATTAACAACCTTTCCCATCTTCTTGAAAAAGGTAAACTGCACGGCTTTATTGTATTTCGAATAATCCACATCCCTGACGGTTACCATTTAATGTCCCGCTGCCTCATATAACGAAAGGCCGGATGAACCGGCCTTCTGATCATTCTTGTTCATCCCTGCTGTATGACAAAAGCTTAAGTTTTGTTGACAGTTCCGAAAGCTCCGTACCCAGACTGCAGTCGAATATGCCGCCGTCCGTTTCGATCATGCACGAATCGGGAGGAAGGGATATATCCTCCATTATCTCAATGACACTGCCGGGAGCCTTGGCTGCTTCTTCAAGAACGCTCTTACGCGAATTGACGTAGTCGAAATTGTCCTTGCTTATATGTATCAGGAAGCTCCTTGCTCCTTCAATGTTCCTGAGAGCATTTGCAACAAGATGTCCCGCGATCGTCTTGTGTATCTTAAGATCGGTCTTCAAAACATGCTCATAGACATCGGTGATCGTATCGACAAGCTCGGGTTCCATATCATTGAGTCTCTTCTGATACAGCTCCTCAAGCTCTTCCTTTTCCTTATCGAGTGCTTCGACCTTGTCCTGTAATTCCTGCGCCGCCCTTGCGGAGCCTTCCGAATATCCCTCGTCAAAGCCCTTGCTCTTTGCATCGCTTTCGATGGATGCTGCCTTAGCATTAGCCGAAGCTACGATCTCGTCGGCAGACGCCTTTGCTTCATCAAGTATCCTTGCAGCTTCGGCCTTGGCGTCCTCGACCATCTGCCTGGCGTCTTCAAGCCGGTCGCCCTTGATGACCGAGCCGGAAAAATCTGCTTCCGTAAATCCGCTGTCGTCTCTCGTGATACCTTCGATGCCGGGTTCAAAATCACTGTCGAGCGTAATTCCCTCAACCAGCTCCATCGCACCCTTAGAATCCGCATTGATGTCATCCACAAAACCTGAATTCTCAGGCCTCTGCATTTTCATGCCGAGGGCATCGATACGTTTCTTGACAAGCTCGTTCATATCAATGACACGCTTGTCATTTCCCATATTCATATACGAGGTTTTATACAGGTTAGACAACTATCTCATCTCCGCCGCCTCTGGAGATAACGATCTCGCCGGAATCCTCCAGTTTACGGATAATATTAACAATCTTCTGCTGAGCTTCTTCAACATCCTTCATACGTACAGGACCCATGAATTCCATGTCTTCCTTTATCATGGTTGCAAGACGCTTTGAAAGGTTGTTGAATATAGCATTCTGTACCTGTTCATTGGCTGCCTTGAGAGCAATGCCGAGATCATTGTTATCAACGTCACGCAGCACTCTCTGTATGGATCTGTCGTCGAGAAGAAGGATGTCTTCGAATACGAACATCTTCTTTCTGATCTCGTCGGCAAGCTCGGGCTCTTCGATCTCGAGGGACTCCATGATGTGCTTCTCGGTACCGCGGTCGACGGAGTTGAGTATCTCGACAACCGAATCGACGCCGCCGATGATCGTGTAGTCCTGATTGACAAGGGATGCCAGCTTCTGTTCGAGGACATTCTCGACTTCCTTGATGACATCGGGACTGGTTCTGTCCATGACCGCGATCCTTCTGGCAACGTCTGCCTGACGGTCGGGTGAAAGTCCGGATATGATCTGTGCGGCCTGTCCGGGCGCCAGATACGAAAGGATGAGTGCGATCGTCTGAGGATGCTCATCCTGAATGAAGTTAATGAGCTGTGTCGCGTCTGTCTTGCGTACGAATTCAAAAGGCTTGACCTGAAGCGATGCGGTAAGTCTTCCGATGACATCCATCGCCTTTTCGCTTCCGAGCGATTTCTCGAGAAGTTCTCTCGCGTAATTGATACCGCCCTCTGCGATATACTGCTGGGCAAGACATACTCCGTAGAATTCTTCGAGTATCGCTTCCTTGACATCGGGACCGACGGTTCTTGTGTTGGCTATCTCAAGGGTAAGCTCTTCGATCTCCTCTTCCTTGAGGTGCTTGAATATACCTGCGCTCCTCTCAGGTCCCAGTGTGATGAGAAGTATCGCAGCTTTCTGAACTCCGCTCAGATCATTTGATGAAGATAAAGCCATTTAGGGTTACTCCTTAGATCAGCCCCAGTCGTCTGTCAGCCAGTTACGAAGCAGAGCTGCAGCAGCCTCGGGATTTTCATCGACAAATTTTTCTATCATCCTTCTGGTCTCAGATTTATTCTCAACATCAATGTTCTCGATCTGAGGCTCGGGATTGGACTGAAGAAGCTGTTCAACGGAAAGTTCGGTCTCAGTCTCCTCTTCGTTCTTCCTGCCGCCCATGCTCCTGAGAATGACGAAGGCGAGAAGTCCGAGTATGAGAATGATAAGGAATGCGGAAAGGACCGTGGTCCAGCTTATCGCAAGGCTTTCCTTGTCATAGAATATCGGTGACTCGTAGGCAACGATGGTGATATTTTCAACCGGGATACCGGTAGCGTTTGCCGCAATCTGATAAAGCTCGGGATCGACTTCAAGCTTCTTGTCTGCGGAATTGGCAAGCTTATACTCTTCCCATGTGGTTCCGTCGAGAAGTCCCTGTGCCTTGACGTCCTCTTCGCGGATCTCCTTATAAGAGATGGCGGCAATGGACATTGATGAATTGGGATAATTGATCGCACCTGCGGGAGTTACCTTGTACTCGGAGGATTCATTGGGAAGATAATCCTTCTCAAGCTCGGTTGTCGACTGGGAACTGGTTCCGTAATCGCTGGTAACATAGGTGGTTCCTTCACCGTTTGAATCGGTTCCGGGAATACCGCCCACGCCGTTCTCCGCGGTCGACTCATACTGCTCTTCATGTGAGAGCATACCCTCTGTACGGTCGGAATTTGCATAATATTCCTTGACGGTCTTCTCGTAGTTGGAGTAATCCATATCGAGATGACTGGTGACTTCGACCATATTGTAATTGGGAGTTCCGAGAAGAACCCTCTTTACCTGGTTTGCGATCATTGCCTCGGCCTGGTTGCGAAGCTCCTGCATGGAATTGGCGATGCCCGATGATGAATAATCATCTCCGCCCGCAAAAAGAAGCGTACCGTCGGAATCAAGTATCGTGATGTTCGCGGTATTGCTGTTTCTTAAGAATGTCTGGATGCACTTTGCCAGATTGGCAGCCTTGGCAGCGGTAAAGCTTCCGTCGTGCTCTATCTGGATATATGCGGATGACTCCTCCTCGTTGGAGATAAGAGTTCCGGTATCTTCGGGTATATTAAGATTTACCTTGCAGCTTTCGACTCCGTCGATGTCAAGGATCACGGCCTTAAGCTTATTCTCGTAATACAGCTGGTACATCTTGGCACGGTCGGAATTCGTGGTGGAAAGATTGCTGCTGAGGGCATCCTCGAGAGAATACTCCTCGGGAACGTACCCCGATGAACCGAGAGCAAGTTCAGCCTGGGTGTACTGGGAAGTCTGAACACTGATGGTAAGCGCATCCTGGGATTCGGTGTGTGCAATGGC
>JAEEGJ010028814.1_pt1 | contig 11010 bp, 14 predicted proteins | sample 8958761 | NCBI WGS metagenome assembly JAEEGJ01 (sample SAMN16246546, study PRJNA631951) | gut metagenome | biome: gut microbiome; feature: rumen; material: RS-attached | host: Bos | place: Iran: Karaj | collected 2018-10
TATACCCAGCGGGCAGTTTTGTCGATCCCTGGAGTATTTTCAATTACCTTGATGTAATGCTCCTTAACTGTCTCCAGGTCATGTGCCGGTATCAGATTCATTTTATTTCAGCATTCTCCTGTCTGTTTGTGATTTCCTGATCATCCGTTCTGTTTCATCCGTCTATAATCTCCGTTTTATCAGGTATGCTCCGGATGAGCATGGCTGCTGTATTCGACAGCTTCATGTTCTCAATCAGCGGGAAAGATACTTTACCCGTATAACTGCTTGCCTCACAGTGAACGTCCAGCTCCGTGTTCAGAAGTTCCAGATTCCCCGGCAGATTGTTTGCAAAGATAATGCTTCCCGCACTTACACCGATCACAAAGCCGCCATCACGGATATATGTCAGCAACGTATCCCGGAATCCGGTGTCATTGATTCTTTCCAGCAAATAGGACGTCCTCCCGCCAGTCAGGTAGACTACATCATATGTTTTCAGTTCGTCAACCGACATATTCTGATGCAAATCAAACACCTGGACATTCTCTTTCGGGATACCGCATTTCAGCAGGTCGTTCATGCATTTCGGCAGCACTTCAATCGCATCTGCATCAATAGCAGCAGTCGGAATAAATAGGGCTTTTGTATCAGCAGGTTCTTTCCCGAGCATTTGCAGGAAATGCTCCTTGATCTGTTCTGTTTCAAGCCCGCAGGATGTCAGCATAACGCGCATGAAAATTGCTCCTTTCATCTTTTCATCGTTTGTTCGTCAACTGGAATATGATATTTCAGATAATTCTTAATATCCGCAACAAACTGATTTCCGCAGCGGGCAAGTTCTCCAAGAACCCGGTCTATCCCTTCCTCAGTAATATACCAATTGCTCTTCGTAATGTTATAGCAATGAACCGGCCGCACAATAAAGGATACATCCGGGAAAGCCATTTGGTAGAGCATCAAGCAGCGTCGTGCATGAAATGCCTTGCAGACAATCATGGCGGTTTTTATCTCAATGCCTTTTTCATCAATGACTGTCCGGGAGAAGAAAGCATTGTCACGCGTGTGTCCGGATTTGTTCTCACCGATGATAGCAGAGGCAGGCACCCCGTTTTTCATTAAAGCATCTGTAAAGAAATCACAGTCAGAGTGATACTCGCCATTGTAAATCTCTGCTTTGGAGCGAACGCCGGGCCATTTGTCCCGTTTAACACTGACTCCGCCGGAAGGTATTATCCATTTGGCATAGCCTTCCCGATAAAGCTGTGCAGCATATTCCGGTTGCTCAGGGTGAGAGCCTCCGGGAAGAAAGATGGCATCCACTTTTTGGACTTCATCAGCAACAAATATGTATTGGGAGATATCCGATATAATCCGGTTCTGCATATCTCCAGGTTTTCTTTCCGATAGGGTTATTGAATAATACTGGCTGGTTTTGTTTTCTTTGTAATTATTGTTCTCCGTAGCAAGGATACCTCCGTTTTTCCTTATTGTCGCTGCTGAAGCAAGGTTGTCTTTATAGCAGCCGAGAACCACTTTTCCCATACCTTTTTCTTTACATACTGACAAAGCGTATCGTAGCATGGCCGTCGCATAGCCTTTGTTCCTTTCAGACGGTCGAACTCCATAACCAATATCCCCGTATTTTTCAGACAGTTCCTTGGGTAATTCATATCGAATGCTTAGCAAACCAATCAGGCGGTTCTGATCAAAGCAAAGATACAACAACGATTTCCCCCAAGCTTCATCACCGGTCAAAGCGTTTCTTTGAATTTTCTCTACCCATTCGGAATAATCAGAAGATGCTAAACCCAGGCTGGCGCTGATGCTGGTTTCGCCATGATCGTGATGCTCCCGAACATATTCCCGGAGCATCTTTTCATCGTTGATACAAGGAAGACGGTATATCATATCAGGCATTCTCCTTCAGCAAGACTAACATAAGGTAATCCACGTTATCTCAACCGATCAGCCAGCATTCTCCTCAGGGTGCTTTTCCCGGTTCCGTTGAGTACGCATATCAGTATTCCCATACCTGCCCCACATCTTCAATCATTTCACGAACACCAGAAGATAAGCATTTTCGATCTCAGTGATCCTTTTTGTGTTCATTCCGGCCTGTTCAGCAAGTGTAACAATGTTTTCCTTTGTATCCGGATAAATCCGAATTCTTCTGCTCCCCATATCGATCCATTCACTCCGGCTTTTATCTATGGATAAACAGAGAAGTCCTTTGCAGTTCAATAAGGCGTGGATTTTGCCAATCACTGACCTCTTGTCCTGAAAGTGCATCATTGTAAGCGAAGAATAAACCACATCGAATGTCTCTGTAAACTGATGGGTGATAAAATCATCACAAATCAGGGATATATTCAAACAATGCTGAAGATTCTCCCTTGCTCTTTCGATGGTTTTGGGGGATATATCGATCCCTGTCAGCCAACGGCAGCACCCGGCTGTTTTTATGGCAAGCCTTCCTGTCCCGACGCCGATCTCAAGAACCGTTTTCGACTCGTCCAGTTCCATCAGGTCCAGGAACACTTGCCCATCCCATGATTCCATGTATTTCCGTAACGCCGGCGGATCGCGGAACGGATCGTTGTTCTCCTCAATAAGCAGATCATAATGTGATCTTATATCCATTCGCTCAAAGCAGTTTCCCATAAAACTCCACCCTAATCACTGTTCCGTCCGGATAAGTCTCGGTTCCGGTAGCGATATGTTCCGTGAATCCCCAATGATGATAAATCGCTTTGTTAAGCTTCTCTTCCGGTTCTACGCCAACCACAACCCTGGTGTATCCTTTTTGTTTCAGGTCTTTCTGCATAAAATCCATCAGTTTTGAGAAATATCCCTTTCCCTGGTACGCTTTGATTGTTCGAAAAGCACACAGTTCAACCGCATTTCCCTCTGTTTTGAAACCGTCTTGCGGAAGGTCAGGAGAAAGCACTGCGGTTGCTTCACAGATCACCGTCCCGTCAAGGATGCCGTAATATGGAACAGAACGTCCTGACCGGAACCCTTCGATTGCTTCACTTTTCCAGACAGTCCAGTTTTCCGTTTCAGGATGCTGCCGGATTTCATAATCCCATTTCTGATTCATTTCCTCCAGTGAGGCGATCTTGCAAATATATCCTTCGTTAACTGCTATGGGTCTCGTATATCCATTGTTCCTTCTGACCTCAGCCATTTCTGCAATCAGGTCCTTCAACGGGCGGTATTCGCCGCCCCACCATTCAAATACATGCATGCCTTCTTCTTCAAGAACTGGCCCGGTCAGTTTCATCCGGATACCAAGCTTTTCGAGCAGGCCCTCCCTGTCCACCGGGACCGCATCGTTTGGCGTCAGCTTTGAAAACGCTTCATAGGACACACCGAAGACGATGTTTTCGACGCCGAGTGATGCAATGGCGCAAAGGCAGCGTTCGCATGGTGCGCAGCTGGTATAGAGCACGGACTCCTTCAGCACAGTATCCGGATATCGGTTCGCGCATTTGTGAACCAGATTGAATTCCGCATGACCGAAAAGGCCTTTGTGCCAGTCTGCAGTGTTTTCAGCTTCCTCCAGAATCTTTCCGTTATGGACGAGTACGGCGCCGAAGGTGTCAAAGCCTTTCTTTCCGGCCTGGATGGCCAGTTCATAGCAGCGTTTCATGTATTTCCCGTGTTCCATACGGCAATTCTCCTTCAGCTGGTCAAGGTACGGTTTGTACCGCGGGTATTGTATTTTCAGAATCGGTTCTTCACTGATGAGACTGAGAAATGAGTCCGGAGCCATCCACCGGTAATCCACGGTCTCTCCCTCCTGAAGCCGGACCGCTTCTTTCTGACAGTTCACGACACTCAGCCAGGCGTAAAGCACGGAATGGGACTGAGGTCTGTAACTGACGCTGATCAGTTCAAGCTTTTCAGCTTTCAGTCCTGTTTCTTCCAGCATCTCTCTCCGGGCACAATCTTCCGGCGTCTCCCCGGCCAGGGCGGATCCGCCTGCGCTGGCCTCCCAACAGCCAGGATACATTTCTTTTCGCAAATCCCGAAGTGTCAGGAGAAAACTCCCGTCCTGATGGCGGATCAGAATATCACAGACAATATGGTACCTGCCTTCGGGAATCTCCTTTGCTCGGGAGCGTTCCCAGGTTTCCCCGGTTTTGTTTCCCTGCTCATCATACAGATCCCAGATTTCCATCAAACTACCCCCGTTCCGCGCTGTTTTCACCGAATCAGCTCCCTCAGATCCCGAATCTTCGTATACTTCGTTTCCACGTTCGAAGCCGGATTGGCCGCGATCAGGATCGGTGTAATCCCCAATGCCGTCGCGCCGTCCAGGTTACCGACGGCATCATCGATAAATACGGTTTCCTCAGCAGAAACGCCGCATTTATTCAGTGCGTCGAGGTAAATCCGTTTATCAGGTTTGAACACACCCACAAAACAGCTGAACGTGCAGAACGACAGATACTGTGAAACACCGATATACTCCAACTGCGGCATAATACTTGGCCAGGTATCGGAGATGATCCCGAGCTTATGCGTTGTACTGAGTGTGCTCAGCACTTCCACGATTCCGGGGTACGGAATATAGTTTTTCATGTTGCAGGCACGGTCCCGGGCAATCTGATCCCTTTCTTTTTCAGACAGACCGAGATCCAGCCGATCGGAAATCATGGAGTAGTAATCAAAGAAGTTCCGGATCTCAGCTTCGACAGTCTGAATAACGTGATTCTGACTCAGAAAGCGCAGCCCTGCTTCCCGCGCCTGCTGGATCTCAGTTTCAGTTCTCTGTTTCAATTTGTCACCGGCCAATTCCAGAAACCTGTTGGTAAACATCCAATCACCGGAAGCGGGTGCGTCCAGCGTATATCCCACATCAAAGAAGATGACTTTTTTATCCCTGAGAATATCCAGCATGCTGTCCTCCTGATGCTTTTTTCTTCTGCTTGGGCATAGGCAATTCGTCATACATCGCGGTCAGCAGTTCCATAAGGAACTCGCGGCTGTCGACGTTATCCACCAGCAGCATCTCTTTCGCTCCTTCATAAGGCAGTTCCCGGTCCGCGTCCGGCATCATGGCAACTGCCGATTTTGTCGGTTTGACCAAAAACCGGTCGTCATAGATCCCACCAAAAATCCGGTCATGCATATATAGGATGTATTCTCCCATCATCGGCTTAAAAGTGATTCCTTCCAACCCAGAAAGCTGTTCCAGGATAAAATCCAGATATTCCTTGCTTGATGCCATCTTCTGTCACCCCTCATGAAGTGTGTTGTAGAACGAATAATCAACTTCTCCATGAATGTGATCCAGTGCTCCTCTGACCAACTCTTTAATCATCAGGCATGAAACATGCGGAAGATGAATATTCGGTCCGGCTATAATCCCGTGATCGGCTGAAGTGACGAATCCTCTCGGATTGTAGTTCTTGGGGTTACCTTCTACAAGGACCGCTTTGTATCCGAGTTCAACAGCTCTCCTAAAACCGTATTCAATCAATTCCTTTGAGATATGCTGCCGCTGATACTCCGTCCGGACAGCGACCGGCGTCAGGATCAGCAGTTCATCTTCATACCGTCCCTCGATATGGAATCTTGAAAACATAGCATATCCGAGAATAAGATCGTCCTCATTTACCATGATCAGTTCCAGTTCCGGTACATGATACTTCTTCGCACGAATCTCCTCAACAAGAGACCGGACCGTCTTTCCTTCTTCAGGGCTGTCCCATTTGGCAAACACATCCTCTACCATTTCCAGAGATGCTTGAAGGTATTTCTGTTCCATTGCTTTTATAACTCTCTGCATTCAGTTGCCTCCTGTCCGAACAAGAATGCCATTCCAATCTGCTTCGCAGCGGCTTACGGTTTCCTTGCCATTTGCAAATCAATGGTGTCAAAGATCGAGATGGATCCACCGTGCCGGTTGATTGCATCTTCGATCGCATCGAAAAAGCGTTCACGGATGCTTTCTTCGATCGTGATATGATCGGAATATGTGCCTATCAGCCTTCTGTATTCAGCCGCTGAAAGAGTCCGTATTCTGTGAAACAGCACATACCGTGTATCCGTAAATCCGTATTTGTCTGCAATTGCTGCTCTTGCCGCAGCCTGTTCTTCGGTGTATTCACTAAGCTTTCCCGGCTGCTTTTTGTAATAGGGATAATAGTATTTGGCGTAAGCATTCTGGATTTCTTCGAAAAGCACTGGATTATCCTTTGCCTGATACGGATGATTGGCAAACCGGGCAAAGACGCCGCATGACTTCAGGATATGGAACGCCTTTGGATAACCGATCTCTTCCGGTATCCAGTGAAACGCAGACGCCGAATAGACCAGCTCAAATGCAACCTCCGGAAGATCGGCGTCCTCGAATTTGCCGGTGATCACAGAAAAACGAGGATAATCGCTGAACTTCTCCCGACACAACTGCGCAAGCTGATCTCCATATTCCACAGCAGTCAATGCGCAGCCGGTCTTCAGAACAGGCAATGTCGCCTGACCTCCGCCGATACCGACTTCCATGGCGCAACTCGAAGCGTCAAGCTGAGCATACGCAAACAACGTCTTATACAGTTCATCCGGATAACCGGGCCGGATCCTTTCATACTCGTCTGCTACGATATTGAATGTCCATTCCTTGCCCTGGTTGATTGGCATTTGCTAAAAGCACCTCCTGTAAAACTGCCCGGTTATCAGCCTTCAAAGCGTGATCCAGTACTTTTCCAGCTCGATCATCTCATCCGGCTCATATACTGTGGATTCGTATATGCCGCCGTTGCGCAGGATCGTCCTTTTGCTGCCCTCGTTTCCCTTGATGCAGGTGATCAGCACTTTGTCGATGCCAAGCTCCCTGCACACCGGGAGCACGGCTTTCAGCATCTGCGTCGCGTAGCCTTTGTGCCGTTCGCTTGGAGCGACGGAATAGCCGATATGTCCTCCGTAATTCTCCAGAAATTCATTCAGCCGGTGTCTGATATCGATCATTCCGACGATCTTTTGATCCTCATCCCTCACAAAGATAAACTGTGTTGATGGAACCCGTCCTTCCGGCACCGTCTTCGGGTCCTTATGCCTGACCAGGAAATCAATCCATTCCTGCGGATCGTCGAAATTTCTGAGTCCACCGGTACCGTCCATAGAATCTCCGCTGTCCAGGAACTCCTGCCGGTATGCCCGAATCTGTTCGCTGTATTCCATAGTTGGTTCGATCAGTTTCATATATCCAATATCCTCCAGCTTACAATTCCAGCCTCATGAGTACATTTTCCTGCCAACCGCTGTTCCGTGATAGGAATCCCTTGGGATTTCTGCCATACTCGATGAATCCTACACTTTTGTACAGTTCCACCGCTCGATGGTTGACCGCGACAACTTCCAACTCCAACTGAAGATAACCGGCTTGCCGGGCGCATTCGATGCAGGCCTCTGTCAGTGCGCGTCCAATCCCGAGTCCCCACCAGGCTTTTGCGATGCTGATGCCGAAGGAAGCCCGGTGCCTCGTTTTTTCCGCCGCATTGATGTTGTCGACACCGGCTGTGCCGACGACCTTCCCGTCGACTTCAGCCAACAATGCCGCATCGCGTTCACTTTCCTCTTTCTGCTTCAGGTATGCTTCTTCCTGCTCCAGGGTGAAAGTGACTTCTTCAGGATAAGTCGTCAGGAACTCCGTCTCCCCGTGGGTAAGAACGAAATTGTCCCATACACCCTGCGCGTCCTGCTGTGTTCCGTTCCGTATGATACAAGTCCTGCCATCCTTCAGAATGACTGTTTTGCTATACCTCATGTCGGTTTCCTCCTCTGCGATTCCACCATTGTCACGAATCCTTTTTCGACACGATCATCAGATGTTCTGTGTGCGTCAGGTATTCGCGCTTCTCACAGAATCGAAGCGCATAGTCATACCATGCGGCTCTGACCTTTGCCGTGCTCTGGCTCAGAATATTCCTGTAAGGCGCAAGAATGCCTTCCTGTCCGAAAACAGTTTCGGTTCGTAACCCTGGAACAGCGGCCAAAAGCTTTTCAGCATCCTGTACCGTCGTCATCCAGGAATAAGTGAATGCCTCAAAAGCCAGGCTTTCATCCTTCGCCGCAACATCGAACAGCACCTGTTCCTTGGGCCATAATATCGTCTCCTGAAGTTCGCGCAGCCCGTAAATGACTCCGCCGAACATGAGAATAAAACTGCTGAACAGATATCCGCCTGGTTTCAACACTCGTTTTGCCTCCCGGACAGCCTGCATCCTGCTCTCCTCATTCATCAAATGGTATAGTGGACCCATCAGGAAAACATTATCAAATGATTCGTCCCGAAATCGTGAAAGATCCAGCGCGTCACCCTGCAGGGCTGCGATTTTCACGCCGTACTGCCTGGCTTTCTTCTTTGCAAAGCGCACATTTTCATCGCTCAGGTCCAGCAGCGTTACCGGATGCCCCTGCCTGGCGTAATGGACAGAGTAGTGGCCTGGCCCTCCGCCGATATCCAGAATACTGCAGCCTGGGTGAATGTACCGATCCATGATATGGACCGTGATGTATTTCTCATAGGGATGCTTTTTCATCAGGCGATCCCATTCCTTCTGTGGATCGGCATTGTAGTGAGCTCGGATCGCGTCGGTTTCTTCCCTCATTTTCATATAAACAGCCTCCTGTCAGCCGAAACTTGGAAGTATTTGCTCGACAGATCGTTTATTTCTTTTTCAGCATCCAGATCAGATTGCTTTGATACTTGGAGGCGGAGGAAATATCATTCAGGTTCTCTTTGTCGCCGCTGTAACCTCGGTAAATGTCAACCACCTCGAACCCGCAGAGCTTCGCCAGCAGGAACATTTCCCAGCGTGTGGTCTGGCGCATCAGAAGAGGACGGACACGCGTCCCGATGATTTCCCCGGCAGTGTTGTATTCTTCAAACTTCCAGTTGCCGTACATCTGCTGGGTATAGGGATTGTAGGTGATTGCATTATAAATCTTTTCCCGGTTTCCGACGCTGTTCACATATTCCAGACGGAAGGAATAATCCTCCGGCGTGGTCTGCATCTGCTGCGCCTGTATCGGCGGCCAGGGGTCGAAGGTGTTCAGGGTCAGGATGCCGCCTGGCAGCAACTGCTCCCGCAGGTTTTTTAGCGCCTTGATCTGCAGGTCCTGCGAGGGCAGGTGCATGAAGCCGCTGCGGGCGATGATTGCCAGCGAATACCTGCGTCCGGAGGAAAAGGCGGCCATGTCAGCCGGAATGAGGTTCAGCCGTAGTCCAAGAGCCTCTGCTTTTTTCGCCGCCACCCGGCACATTTCCTCCGAGATGTCCGTTCCGTCAATGTCGATGCCACGCTGCGCCAGATACAGCAGTACGGCTCCTGTGCCGCAGGCTACGTCCACGACTCCGCCAGCGCCGTACTGCCGAGCCAGATCAAGGTAGAACTCTTGAAAATGCTCGTGATGGTCGTCGTGTGCGTACATCACTTCCAGATAGCGGTCGTAGTTTTCCGCCACGTCCCTGTAATCATGAAGATCCATGCTCGCCTGCTCCTCTCATAACAAGATATAAAAATGCCGCTCATCCCTCAGGGACAAGCGGCTGGTATTGACTAAGAAGAGTCCAGGAGCTACATTTCCCCGAAACGCAGGTATTCAACTGCGGAATACACGTGCACGGTCTTTACCGTGACGCCAGTCATCATGTTTTTAGTCATCTGCGTCATGGGAAGGCCTCCTTTCATCAAATATACTTTATTATTTTACTTCCATCAGCATACAACGTCAAGAAAATCTGGAAATTTTATGCTTTCTTAATATGCCAAACGAACAGGCGGCGTTGGAATGAAGTCTCCAACGCCGCCACCTTGTCTTATTCGTTGTCGCGCTTGTACTGCTTCCCGATCTTCTTCGCCTGCTCGAGGTAGAAATAGACGTTGCGCTGGGTGTCATGCAGTCTGTCCGCGATTTCCGCTACGCTCAATCCGTAGTACTCCTTAAGCACGATGGCTTGGGCGAACTTCGGATTCTGCGCCGAGATCGCCTTGATGGCATCAGCGATTGCCATCCGGTCTTCTGAACGCTTGAACTCGGCGTCGGGCTGCGCCACATTGCCGAAGGCCTCAACGTACTCGTCCCAGGACAGGTCAGGCAGTTGGTTGTCACGGCAATGCGGATAAGGACAGTTCTTGCAGCTATTTTTCTCCGGACACGGGATCAGCGGCTTCAGCTTGCCCGGGACCATGGCTTTGTTCATTCGTGTTCCCTCAATTCGCGGAATCGGTATCCTTCAGCCGCAGCAACAGCGCCGCGTTGACCACCACAAACACAGAACCGCAATTGTGCCACAACGCGCCCGTGACCGGATTCAGGATGCCCAGCGCCGAGAGCAGCACCGCAGACAGGTTGATGACCAGGGATGCGATGATGTTAATCTGCACCTTCTTCATCACCTTCTGCATCAGGCTGAAGAGATACGGCAGGCGCTTGATCTCATCGCTGACCAGCACAGCGTCGGCGGATTCGATGGCGATATCCGAGCCGATGCCGCCCATGGCGATGCCCGCGTCCGCGCTGGTGAGAGCCAGGGCGTCGTTTACACCGTCGCCGATCATGCAGATCGGCTCCGCGCCGCCGGCAAAGTCCCGGATGATCTTCATCTTCTCCTCGGGCAGAAGATCGGAACGGACGTCCCGGATCCCCGCGCTGTCCGCGATCGCAGCTGCGGCGTGTTCGTTGTCCCCCGTCAAAAGCATGGGCGTGATACCCAGGGAGCGAAGCCTCCCGACCGTCGCTCTGGCGTCCTCGCGCAGCGTATCCCGCAGGGCGATAAACCCGATGAGCTCCCTGTCCGCCGCCGCGAAGACGAGGGTGGCTCCCTTGCCGAGCTCGGGCGCGGCGGGATCCGCGCAGGGGCTGACGTCGATCCCCTGGGCCTGCATGAAGTCCTTCTTCCCTGCGAGCACCGTTTTGCCGTCGACGACGGCGGAGACGCCCTGTCCGGGGAACACCTTGAAATCGTCTGCGGCTTCGTTCCTGCCGCCGCGCTTTTCATAGGCGTCCCGGACGGCC
>JAEEGJ010028815.1_pt1 | contig 11010 bp, 9 predicted proteins | sample 8958761 | NCBI WGS metagenome assembly JAEEGJ01 (sample SAMN16246546, study PRJNA631951) | gut metagenome | biome: gut microbiome; feature: rumen; material: RS-attached | host: Bos | place: Iran: Karaj | collected 2018-10
TATATTTAAAAAATAATATTAATTTATTAATTTTTTTTTGTTGGAATTAATTGAATTTCTCTGAAATTAAATATAAATATTTCTAATAAATTATTTTTTAAAATAAATTGAAAATGATTGCAAATCTTAATTTTTATAATGAAAAAGTTGTGGTTTCTTTACCAAAAAGCTTTTATGAATTTAAATTGGTTGTTGCTGAAAAATATATCATGTCAATTGATGATGTAAATGAATTAATTTTTTTGTGTGAAAATAATATAATTTCAAATGAAGAAGAATATCAAACAATATTAAAATTAAATAAACCTATTACAATTTTAATTCAAGTTTCTGAAAAAAGTAAAATTTATCAAAAAGAACAAAAAAATATAAATGATAAAAACATTGAAAATAAACCAATATTTTTCAATAATTTTGAATTAAATAAACAATTTATAGAAAACGTTCAAGAAAAATTTAACAATTTATTCAAAGTTTTTGACAAAGAAATAAACAAAGAAGATAAAAATGAAGAAATAAAAAAGGAAGATAAAAATGAAGAAAAAAAGAAAGAAGATAAAAATGAAGAAATAAAGAAAGAAGATAAAAATGAAGAAATAAAGAAAGAAGAAATTAAGAAAGAAGATAATATAGAAAAAGATAAAAAAGAAGAAATTGTAATTCATAAAAATGTAAAATGTGATATTTGTAAAAAATATCCAATTACTGGAATTAGATATAAATGTACTGTGTGCTATAATTATGATTTTTGTGAAGAATGCGAAAAAAAATTTGGAGAAGAACATAATCATCCATTATTAAAAATTAGAAAACCAAAACTTGCTCATTATGCCTATGAATATATGTGGAAAAGATTTAATATGAAATAAAATATAAAATTAAAATATCTTGATATATTAGCAAAAAAAAATCTTTTTTTTAACTTTTTTTCATTCATTTAATTATTTTAATTATTTTTTCATTCCATAAATAAAATAAATGATTCTTTCAAAATAATTAGATTTCAAAAAATATGTTATTTTTTAACATAATAATTTAAATAACTGGATGGACAATGAAGAGAATTTAAATCAAAATACTTTGTATATAAAGAATTAATATATTTAAAAGAAGAAATATATCATTCATTAAAAGAACTAGAAAAAAAAAATAATAGAAAATTAAATGATCAAATTCAATTTCTTTAATGAAAAAACAGAAGAAGTTGATAAAAAATTAGGAGAATATAAAACCCAAACAAAAATATATTTAACAAAAGAAGAATTTGAAGAAGAAAAAAAAGAAATAATTAATAAAATAAATAAGAAAAAATCATATGAAGAAAAATTTACATCATATGAAATTCAAATTGACGCAATAAGAAAAGATTTAACAGATTCATGTTTTAAAATGATAAAATATTTATTGATCAATTGACTTTAACTGGTATTATTGGAGATGGATGTAAATTTAAATCTATTAAAGACTATATTAAACAAAATATTGAAGATTTATCTGTTATAAATAATACTAATCAAAAAACTTTAAGTGATATAAGAATGAATAGAGCTAAATTTGAGAATAGAATTAAAGAATTTAATTATCAAATTGAAAATGTCAAACAAACTTTAAATCATAATTTAAATTTGAGAATTGCCCAATTTGAAGAAAAACTTAATGAAAGATTTGTACCTATTGAAGGTGACATTAAGAAATTAATGAATGATATTAATCTTCCTGAAAATAGGAAAAAAGAGAAAGAAAATATGAAAAACATTAAAAAAGAAATATTTGATAAAATAAATGAAAATCATGAAAAAAATAAAAAATCAGAATCAAATATTATGAAAGAAGTTGATGCTTTAAAATTAGACTTGAAAAATATTAAAAAAGCCGTTTATGATTTTTCTAAAATTTTATCTAAAAACTATGAAGATGGAAATTTAAATTATTTAAGAGAGAACAAAAGAAAAACTATAAGACCATTTAGAAGAGCTTCTGTTATGAATGATATTCCTGATAATTATAATTTTTTATTAAATGATAATAAATGTGAAAAAAGGAAAAGCAAAAATTTTAAGATTGTAGAGAATCCAATAAATATATCTAAAAATGATAATAATAATATTGAAAATAATAATAAGGTTATTGAGATAATACATTTATTTAATCAAAAAGAAAACAATATTTTAGAAAATAATGCTGTAAAAAGGAAAAGTTTGAAAAATAATTTATTAATTTATGATAATAAAACATCTTCAACAGAAAGAACACAAAACATAGATTTTAATACAATTGATATTAGAACTAATAAACCAATATTAAGACTTAGCACTATAAGAAAAAGAAATAGCGTTGAAAATAATGAATTTAAAAGTGAAAATTCTATCAAAAATAATGATACTAATAAAATAAGTATATCAATTAAAAATACAGATGAAGATAAAGATAAAAATTTAACATTGGATTTAGATAAAAATAAAGAAGAAGTTTCAAAAGAAAAAAAGGTGATTGATAAAATAAATAATGAAAAAATTCAATCCTCAACAACTAACTCATTAGTGTTGAATAATATAAGTAATATCAATTATACAAATAATAATAGAAATGTAGAAAATAAATCAATTGAACAAGAAAAAACAGAAAACACTAATTCTGCAAAATTTCATAAAATAACAATAAATGAAAAAGAAAATAATAAAAATGTTAAACATGAAACTAAAACAATAAGAAAAATAGAAGATTTTTCCAAAAAACAAATATCCAATATTAAAAATACAGTAAATGGAAAATTAGAAAAAGCAAAAGAAGAATCTCAAATTCAGGATTCAATTGAAACAAATTTCAAAAACAAATTATCATTAAGTACAAAAAGACAAGATTATTTAAAAAATAAACAAAAAAATTATTCTCAAGTAATTCAAAATATTAAATTAGTAAATCATAATTCAAAATCATCCAGAAATAATAATATCATAACACCAATTAGAATTCATAAACCAATTCCAACAGAATCAAGTATAAATACAAGAATAATAAGAAAAATAGATGATGATCAAATTATTGATATTCCTCTTATTCCTTTTAATAAAAGTTCAATTGAAATTGATAAAAAAAAACCTAATATTGAAAAAAGACTAATTGAATTAGAATTTTTCACAAAAAAAAAATTTGATGAATTAGTTAATGAAATTAAAAATTTTATTCCTATTCATTTTAATTCTTATGTTAAAGATTATAATATTGTAGATTCTTCTAATAAAAAAAAAGAACAATCAAGACAATTATCTCTTGAAAATGAATCAAAAAAAGTTTTTTATTCCCAATTCGAGAGATATATATCTTAAAATATTAAAAAAATTTAAATATTTAATATATATATAATAATATCAATTTATATATTATTTCTAATTTTAGTTTTATTTAATTAATCATATAATTTTATATTGTTAATATTATTGATAAAATATTATAAATAGAATTTCATTTTAATTTATTTCTTATTTTCCTTTATAATAATTATTTGTTTCACTTAAATTAGATACTGCTTCTTTATTTAATTCATTTATGATTATATTCATTTCATTTTCAATGTCAAAATTATCACTATCCATTGAAAAATTTACATTATTCTCTATTGAATATCCATCTTTATAATTAATAGATATTCCACTGTTATCATTATTATTATTTCTTTTTTTTGTATCTGCAGTTGAACAATTTGGAGTATTATTATTATTTATATTTTTTAAGCAATGATTTTTTAACATTGATATAATTTGTTTTTGTTCTTTAAATTTCTGTTTGTATTTTTTATTCATTTCTATATAAAATTTTAATTTAAATATTAATTTATCAATATAATCTTTATCATTGTCATTTAATTTTTGATTTGTAAAAACAATAGTTTTATCATTGTTATTATTATTACTTATTTCAGTTTTATCAACTGGTTTATATTTATTTATAATATTTGATAAATCTAATTTAGGAACAATAAAATTATCACAACTATTATTTTTTCCAGTTGTTGTTAAATATCTTTTTTGTTTAATTTTAGAAGGACATTGAACTAAAGGAGAATCACAAACTTTTAAATAATCACTATCAATATCAAATTGAATTGAATTTTTATCTGAAGAAGAAGAAGAATTTAAATTTGAATCTTCCGTTAGAATATAATCAAAATTTTCTATATTTTCTAAATTTCTTTTTATTCTTTTTCCTTTTTTTATATCATTAATAATTTCTTTTAGCAAAGAAATTTTAGTTTTATATTCAGAATTTAATTTATTTGAATCATTTAATAAATGAGAATATTTTGTTATTATTTGTCTTGCTTCATATAATTCATTATTCATTTCCATATTAAATTGATCTGGAGCAGGACAAATATAAATTTCTTTATGGGGATTCAAATCTTCTTTATAATATTTCATTAATTCATTTTTATATTGTTTCATTAAATTATCTTTTTCAACTAATTTATTTTCCAAAATAAAAATTTTGTCTTCTAATTCTTTTATAATTTTTTCATAATATCTTATTTTATCATTTAAATCTTGTTGACATTTATATAATTTTGTTTCTAATTGTAAATTATCATTATATAATTTTACATTTCTATTTGAAATTTGTATATTTTCTTCTTGTAAAGATGATATTATTTGTGCTAATTGAACATTTATTTTTGTATTTGAAGCTAAAGACTTTATTTGATTATTTAACATATCTTTATTTATTGTTAATGTTATTCTTAAATCTTCTAATTGAGTTTTTAAAGATTTATTTTCTTTCATATATAATATTATTTTTTCAGCGTATTCTGAAATAATTTTCTGAGAAACTGAAATTTGTGTTTTTTGATTTTTATTTCTCATTAATAAATATTAAAAAATATTTAAAAAATAAAAATTGAATAATGTCAAATTTATGCTTTGATGAAAGGAATAATAATAATTATTATTCATTAAATAAAAATACTTTCGAATTAAATAGTAATAATTGTAATAATTTTTCTTCTGAAAACTATTGTAATGAATTAACAAACGATACTTGTAACAATTCAAAAAATAATATTTCAATTAAAATGTACTCTAAAGATTATGTAGAAGAATTAAAAAGATTATTTAATAAAGAAAAAAATGAGTTAGAATATAAGGTTAATTTACTTCAAGGAAATATTGATAATTTAAAAGGAACTTTTCAAGAACAAATTGAAAATTTTCATAATACTTTTCAAATTAATTTAGAAAAAAACAAATTATGTCTTGAACATGATATGAATTTAAAAAAAAATGATGAAGATTGTATTGATAAGAAAATAAATAAATTAATTGAAGAAAATAATATTTTAGAAAAGGAAAAAAATTTATTACAATCTTCTTTAGAAGAACAAGAAAAATTGAAGAATGAAAATAATAATCGTTATACTATTCAAATAAAAAATTTAATGGATCAAGTTAATGACTTAAAAAATTCAATGGTACAATCAAAATTATATTTAAATAATAATTCAAAAGAATCAAATGAAAGTTTAAATAATGAAATAAAATTATTGAAAGAAAAATTTTCTTTTGAATTTGAAGAAAAAAAAAGAGAATTAAAAGATAAAAAGTTAAAACTTGAAAATATTTTAAATGATAACTGTGAAAAGTTAAATAATTTAAAAAATAAAAATCAAGAATTATGTAATTTAATAGAAAATTTAAATTGTAAACATCAATATTTAGAAAAAGAAAATAATAATTTTAGAGAAGATATAAAAAAAGGAAAATGTTATATTGAAAATGAATTAAATCAAAGAAATAAAATTCAAAATTGTATTGAAAGTATTCAAATTGAAAATGAAAGTATAAAAAAAGATTTTGATTACTTTGAAAAATCGATTGAAGGATTAAAACAAGAATTAAATATGATGAAAGATATTAATTCAAAAAAAGAACAAGATTATAATTATTTATTAAATCAAAGTGAAAAAATTCGAAAAGATTTTAATGTTAAAATGTTTGACAATGAATCTTTAGAAAAACAATTAAGATATCTAAAAAAAGAAAATGATGAATTAAAAAGAAGAATAGAAGCATCTAAAAAATGTTAAATAATATAATTTTACTATTTTTTTCTTTATTTAAACATTTTTTGTTTTAATTTTTAATAAAAATAAAAGGAAATTATAAAAACTTTTATAAATAAATTATAAACATCCAAAAAAAAAAAAGAAGAATAAAAACAATTAATGTGAATTTAACTGACATTCCAATTCATATTTTTCCATATTAAAACTAAAAACTGCTTTTCCATTATATTTTCTATTAATGACTTCAACAAAAGGACCAATTTCTTTTAAAATAAAAACTGCAATATCTTTTTGAGGTTGAAGAACCCTATAAAAATTATAAAACATTAATAAAATATTAATGACAATAACAAAAACAATAATAATTTTAGCAATATATATTAAATTTTCAAGTCCACTTGTCCATTTAATACAAATAATAATCCAAAGAAAACTTAAAATTCCTATTATCATTGAAATTGATGATATTCTATCCATCCATTTTGGAACAATTATAATTGATTGATTTTTTGAATATGAATATGCATCAAATATGACTTGAGTTGCATCAAATGCTATATTTCTCCATTCTTCTTTTGATATGTGGTTTATTAATTTCTTTGGATAATGCTTTGCATCAAATGTTAAAAAATCTTTGTCTAGTTTCATTTTTACAATTAAATTATCATTTGGGTTTTCTTGAGAATCTGCCATTTTTTAGTTTTTTTACTTTATTTAAAATGAAAATGATAAATTAATGTAATATATTTTTTACAATTTTATTATTTATTTCATAATATTTATTATTTTTTTAAATTAAATGGTTATATTATTATTACTTTGATTTTTATTGTGGTGGGATTAAATATTTGTCAAAATATTCTTGGAAAGATTCATCTAAAGGAATATTTCTATCTATTAAATTGATCATGTTATAATTTTTTTTTTCAAAAAAATATACAAAGTAATAATAAAAATAAGTAATCAAATTTTTGGACCAAGGATAAATAAATCTGTTTTTATAATAATACTCATAAGTATAAGCAAAAACAACTTGAGTATTAATAAATTTTTTATCATAACCATTAATGTGTAAATCAGTATTAAATAAAGTACATTCAGATTCTCTTTTCATAATACCATTTCTAAATTTAATCTTTTTATTTTCTAAAGCATTTCCTTTAAAAATTATTAATCCATTCCAACAGGAATAAACTCTAACAACTCCATCATTAATTAATTCATCTTGTGCTACTTTGTTCATAAAAAAAGGATAATAATGTCTTAATTCTTCTCCATTTAAATCTATACTTACCCAAGTATCATAAAAACTTTCATAAAAATCCATCCCACAAACTACATCATAATCACCTTTATTTGTTGATAATAATTTGATTACATCTTCATAGGTAAATATAATATCATTAAAGAATAAAATTTTTGTTTTATTAAAATTTAAATTTGGTATTTCATAAATATAATCTAAAGCTAAATTTCTTAATTCTTTTAAATATTCTATTCTTTCTTTTTTGCCTTTTGAAGTTTGAGGTGTAGTCACTATTTTATTTGAAATTTTTGAATTGTTTAAATATGATTCAAAATCTCTTAATAATGTTATTGTTGTGTCATTACTATCTCCATTTTCGAATATACTGACATATATATTTTTTGGTCCTAAGTAATTTATTAATAATTTCATTTGAAATATCCAATTTGGTAATATATATTCATTATTAAATAAATTTGCAACTATTAGAAATTTTTCATCTTCTTGTATAAAATCTTCTTTTTTTATAAAGTTTATAAATAAATGAAGATCATAATAATATTTTGATAATCTTATTATTATTAATATTAATAATAATGAATATAAGTATTTTTTATTTTTATTTAAAAATGATATTTCTTTTTCAAATGAATAATTTTCCTTATTAATTATATATGTTATTAAAATTAAAATGAAAATCCCTTTAAAAAAATTTTGAAAAGGAAGATAAAAGAACAATAAATGATAAAAAGGATTATGTTCTTGAATAAAAAAAAATGCCAAAGGATAAGAAAATAATGCTTTTAATAATATCATAATATTAAATTTTGTATTCCCTCTAATAATATCATTTAAAATTTTTAAACCCGAAAAACAATAAACAACAATAAAATAATGAGAAGCATTAACTAACCCAACATACAATCCAAAAAATAAAATTAATAAAAAGTAATCTTCCATTTCTTAAAATTTATAAAACTACTGAAACTTAAAATAATCATTTAAAAAAAAACAATTTTAAAAAAAATATTCAAAAAAAATATATTAAAAAAATATATCAAAAAAAAAAAATGAAAAATCAAAGCAAACAAAAAACAAGTAATCATATACCAAGAAGAAATAGTAGAAGAAATTCACAACTCCCTCCAAATTTTTATCAAAATTTATTAGAAGCAGAAAACAAATTTCAATCAGATCCTTCAATGGAATCATGTGAACGTCTGATATTATTGTATAAACAAGGAACTGAATATTATAGTAATATTAATGGTAGTAAAGAACATAATTATTTTGTAAATTCAATTCAAAAAATAATATCTGCTCAAATGACTACTCGAATTTTATCAAATAAAAATGAAAAAAAAAAAAAATGGCATTCAAATATTAAAAATCAAATTGCAATGTATAATTTAGAACAATATGATTATAAAAAAGATGTGAGAACAATTATTGATAAATGTGAAAAATCAATTAAAAATTCTTTAGATATTTTAAATAAAATTACTAATTCTCAAAAAACTCAATTTAGAAAAAATATACGTAAAAAAATATTTAAATCAAGATTTGAAAAAATAAATGAAGATGAAGAAGAAGAAAAAGAAAATGATAATATAATATTTAATAAAGATGATATAACATTAAATAAAAAAAGAAAAACAAGTGAAGAATTTATAAGAAAAAGACAAAGATATAATTCAATAACAAGATTATATTCTTCAAATAATTTTTTAAGTTTGTCTCAAAGTTCATTTTTTGGTTTAAAAAGAAAAAAATCAATAAATTTAGAAGAAAATAATAATTCAAAATCTAAAGTAAGATTAAATAGACCCAATACTGAAGTTTTAGATGAAGTAGTCAATAAAGTTCAGAAAAAAGATTTTCATCCTAAGCAAGATTTATCTCAAGATTTATTCCAATTTTTAAAAAATTATAGTATCAAATTACATTATTTATTTCAAACACCTTTAAATGAAACTTTAAAAAAATTAAATATTATTTTTGAAAAAAATTATGATGAAATGAAAAATTCTTATTTAGAATATGAAGAAAATGTAAAAGGTTATTTATCTCTTACTGAAGATCCTACTGTTGAACCTTTTAAAACATTAATTGAATCTTTAAAAACTGAATTTAATGAATCTTTATTTTTAATTAATACTGGTGAAGAAAAAGAAATTCAGACTTTAACTGAAGAAATGCAAAAGAATAGATTAGTTGATACTATTTCTATTAGTAATTTAAATGATGATACTATTGCGCAAATTGCTGAAGTTTTTAAATAAAAGATTTTATATGTTAGTATTTAGCATTTTTGATATTTATTATATAAAAAATTCAAAATAGACACTATTATAAATTCAGTTTATTTTTAATTTTTATTTATTTATATTGAAAAAAAAATTGGTCATATAATTATAATCTTTCATTTATATTATGAAAAAAAATAAAAAAAAAAAAATGGAAATAAAACTAAATATAAATGAAATAAACCAAAATGAAGAAGAAAAAATAAAAACAAGTAGAAGAACTTCTGTAATGAGAATTTTTCCAAAAGAAACAATAGTATCAAGTATTCCTCATGTTGGGAAGGCAATAGATAGAAATTATTCAAAGATAAATACCGAATTATTTAAAATTATTGAACATTCAAATCAAATTCAAAATAGTTTAAGTCCACATATTCTTAATCTTCATCTATTAAAAAATTTAAATGTAAAAAATATAAGAGCTTTGTCAAAAGGATTAACTATATATTATGATGATATTGTAATTGTTTCTGAAATTTTTAAAATTTCACCTGAAGAAAGAACACTTGATGATTTATTATATGCAAGAGAATTTTTATTGAAAACTAAATTATATTCATATTTTCATAATGCACATATTTTAGAAGAAGCAATTCAAAAATTAATTACTATGTGTTCACTTGAAATGACATATATCAATTATAAAAAAGATGATATTATTTATAAAATTGGAGATATACCTAAAAATTTTTATCTGATTTTATCTGGAAAAATTGAAATTTTAAAGCCTACATATAAAAAAGAACTTTTAAGTGGAATAGAATATTTAAGTTATTTAATAGATTTAAAAAAAAATAATGAAGAATATATGTTTGATTTAGTTATAAAAGAAAATTTTAAAATTTATCCAATTTTATTAAAAGACTTCCATTTACTTCCATATATTTATCTTCAATATTGTTTAAATCTAATAATAGAAGAATTTGAAATTGATTTCATTGAAATTTTAAAAATATGTAACATAACATTGGAATCTTTAGGTTTAGATAAAAATACAGAAATAACAAAAGACTATTTAAATGAAAATTTAAAAACAATTTATGCACATATGCCTTATATATCAGCTAAAAAATATGCAAAATATATATTTTTATTTGATGAAATAATTAAAAAGGAAATTCTATATTATTATTATCAAATGTTTGATACTTTAGAAACAGGAGATTTTTTTGGCGATTTTGATTTAGATAGAAATACTTATAGAAAAACTACTGTTAAAGTTGTAGAAGATGCTTCTTTTGCTTATTTTAATTATAATTTATTTGGTTTACATATTTTTAATGAAAAACAAATTATTATTGATAAAGAAATTAATTATTTACATTCAAATTTTTTTTTTTCAAAAATACCATATTAAAATTTTTCATAAAAATACTTTTAATATTTCATAGAATCAAAAT
>JAEEGJ010028817.1_pt1 | contig 11009 bp, 6 predicted proteins | sample 8958761 | NCBI WGS metagenome assembly JAEEGJ01 (sample SAMN16246546, study PRJNA631951) | gut metagenome | biome: gut microbiome; feature: rumen; material: RS-attached | host: Bos | place: Iran: Karaj | collected 2018-10
ACCCTGAACTAACAACAGAGACAAAACATTTTTCATATTTCTTTACAATGGAAAATGACACAGACATAACTGCCCGCCTGGAATTTAATCTTGGCCTGGACACAAATGATGTCTGGATTGGAAATGTAAGCGTAACTCAGGAAGAATTATAAAAAAATGTAAAAATATCAAATAACAAAAAGTTATTGCGAATTCCTTCTAACCCCCTCATAATTGTAAGTAGCACATTATGCGGGGGTTTATCATATGTGGAACTATAATCTGGTAGCGCCAGAATTAGTCATTATTTTTATTTTTTTAGTTTTTTATTTATCTCAGTCAAAACTTCCTGTTCGATTAAACAGAGCTTTTTTATTTACCGTCATAATCGATTTAGCAACTATTCTTTTTGACATTATCTGTTCCGTTTTTCTCGAGCACTTCAGCTTTGTTTCTCCATGCATCTTACGAATTCAAAATACAATTTACTTCATACTTTTCTTACAAAGAATCATCTGCTTTTTTATGTTCACTACAATCATTTTGACCAAAGATTTGCGTTCTTCTAAAAAAGAAAAGTTGATTAATGTCCTTCCTTTTGAAATTATAAATGTCTTTGTAATTTTAAATTTATTTACAGACACAATTTTTCGTATTTCAGAAAAGGGCGAATACAGCCCGGGCCCTCTTTACTTTTTGATTTATGTCTGTGCCTTTTATTATATTTTTCTTTCAATCGTTTATGTCATTCATTACAGAAAAAGAATTTCTCTTGGCGAGCTGATCCCCTGCCTTGCCTATAACATTGTACTTTTCATCGGCTACATTTTCCGCATAGCTTTTCCAAAATATATTCTGATGAATTTCTTTACCCTTATTGCAATCATCATTATCTATCTTACTTTCCAGAACCCAGCTCTCTTCAAGCAGGAAAAAACAGGTCTCTTTAATCTCAGAGCCTTCCAGCTCTTTTTTAAGGAAATGAAGTCTGAAAAATATCCTATGGTTCTCGGAGTGACAATTCACAATTACAACGACCTCCGTGAAATCTACAGCAATACCCAGACAGATATCTGCCTTTCTTTGATTGGCTCTTATCTCAAACAGGTTTTCCCAGACCTGCTCAAGTTCTATCTGCATGAAGGACGCTTTGTTCTTTTGGGAAAAGATCCTTCCGCTATAGATTCCATCCGCGAAACAATTGCCCAGCGTTTTAATTCTCCATGGCAAGCCGGCAACACAAGTGATATTTACCTGGATGTAATTTTTGCTCAATTAAGCCCGGAGGTTTTCCTCTACAACAGAGAACTGGTTTACACAACATTGATTTCAAATCTCATAGAAATCGAAGATAAGAATCAGGATAACATCACTATTTCTATTGATCAGGTTCAGAAGATTGAACATAACAAGCAGATTAAAAGAGCCGTTGAATTAGCCGTAGAACAGAATACTGTTGAGCTTTTTCTTCAGCCTGTTATGGATGCAAAAACTTCAAAGCTGCAGGGGGCCGAAGCCCTTGCCCGAATCCGCAACGGACTTGGTGAACTCGTTCCGCCTGTAGAGTTTATTCCTATCGCAGAAAAAAATGGCCGCATAAATATTCTTGGCGAACAGATGTTTGAAAAGACCTGCCAGTTTATTCACACTTATGATATTGAAGCCATGGGTCTTTCCTGGATTAATGTAAATCTTTCTCCTATTCAGTTAATGAATCATGATTTATGTTCGCGCTTTTCTGAAATCCTTAAAAAATATGATGTACCTTCAGATAAGATTCATCTCGAAATTACAGAAGAGTCTATGATCGATTATGACCTTCTTTACAGTCAGATGGATTGTATGAGAAAGGCTGGCTTCCTCTTTGTTCTTGATGATTATGGGAAAGGTTATTCAAACGTTTCAAGAATGAAAAGATGTCCATTCATCAATATTAAACTCGATATGGAATTTGTCTGGGATTACTTCAACAGCAGAGATAAGATTCTTCCGACAATGGTACAGACAATAAAAGAGATGGGCTTTACTATTACTGCCGAAGGAATTGAAAACCAGGAGATGGCCACAGAAATAAAAGATATTGGCTGCGACTATCTCCAGGGCTACTGTTTTTCACAGCCGATTCCGGCAGAAAAGTTTGTCGAAAAATACGGCGTGAAAAACTGATTTTATTTTTGATTACGCGGCTGCGGCTTAGGCAAACAGTTCTGTTGTCTTAAGCCATTCAGCAACGGCTGTTGCTTCCTTGTCCAGCTCGCGGTCATCTTCCACAAAGGCGCTCAACTTACGAACCTCAGCATGTACCTGGCGGGTAAATGGAGCAAAGTCTTCTTTACCTGCAAGATCAACTGCCTGCATTGCAGCAAGAAGATGTGTTGCAAACTGAAGGAATACAAGTTCAATCTGTTCTGCCCACTTGCGTGCAGAAATTGTTCCCATAGAAACCTTGTCCTGGTTGAGGGCTTCTGTCGGAGCCGAAGTAAGTGAAACAGGGAAGCAGTAAGTTGCAACTTCACCACGAATTGCAGAAATTGTAATCTGAGCTGCCTTAAAGCCGAGGCGGAGGCCTGCACGCGGGTGATCAGCCGGAGTAAATGGAATCAAGTTTTCCGTAAGTCCGTTGAACTTTCCATCGATAATTACTTCTGCCTGCTTGTCTGAAAGGTCTGCAATGTTTGCAAGAGCTGTTCTCATGTAGTCGCAGGCTGCACAGATGTGTCCACCATAGAAGTTACCTGTGTTGTAAAGGCGCTCTGCTTCAATGTCTACGAGAGGATTGTCGTTTGCGGAGTTGAGTTCTTCAGTAATAAGGTCGCGGGCAAAACGGAGTGTGTCGCGGTAAACACCTGTAATCTGAGGAGCGCAGCGGATTGAGTAGCGGTCCTGGATTTTATTTGTCTGAGCAACAAAGCCCTTTCCTTCCATCTTTTCAATCTGATTTTTAAGGAAATCTTCGTAGCGCCATACGCGTTTTGAATCTTTAATGATGTTATAAACATAGGCGGCAGATTCGCACTGACCGCGGTGGTTTTTAATTTCGCTGACCTTTGCTACAAAAGGTGTATCTTTACCGCGTGTGATTTCTGAAGTTACTGCTGTAAGGAAGTCTGAGATTTTTGCAAGGCGCTCTGCCTTTTTCCAGGCAAGGGAAGCAACGGCTGTCATAACTGATGTACCGTTCATAATTGCAAGGCCTTCCTTTGCTTCGATTGGAAGAGGCTCAATTCCTTCTGCCTTAAAGGCTTCCATTGTTGGAACAACCTTTCCCTTGTAGTAAACTTCGCGCTGTCCCATGATTACTGCGCCAAGATAGCTGAGAGGTGTAAGGTCGCCGGAAGCACCAACAGAACCAAGCTGTGGAATTACAGGAATGATATCCTTGTTAAGGAGTGTGACCATCATGCGGGCAAGCTGAGGACGGATTGCCGAGTGGCCTCCCTTTACGTTTCCGTTGAGGCGGGCAAGAACAACTGCACGGCCTGTTTCATGATCAAACTTTGGACCAAGACCAATTCCGTGATATGTACAGATTACTCTCTGGAGTTCACCGGCTTTTTCAACAGAAATCTGATTATGACAGGAATCTCCAAAATCAGTTGTTACACCATAAGTTGGAACACCTGTCGCTATATAATCTTCAAGAAACTTGCGGCTTTTTTCCAGGGTTTCCCAAAATGCCTTATCTTCAGGCAATCCAACTTCTTCGCCGCGCAAAGCAACGTCGCATACATCTTCGATTGTTAAATCGTTTCCACAAACTGTCTTCATGAGTTTATTATAGTGAAAGGGCTGTGCTCACACAACTAATGTAAACAAGACTGCCGAGCTCTGCGCCTTTTATTGCCGGCACAACAACTTTGTTTTCATCAATCATTTTCTGAAGGATTGGCTTTGCTGTTTCGCCGTCCAGTCCATCGTTTTCGAGCACTTCAATATTTTTCAGCTGATGATTTTCTACAGTAACCTTAAGTCTCAGATGAAGAAAGCTGGTCATTGTCTGCCCCTCGTATTCTCCATCTGCAATCTGAGAAAGCTCTACCTTGTAAAAAGGAAGCGAAGAAGCTTCCCGCAGGCGGGCCTTTTTTCGCGAAATATACCAGCCGCCCGCCATAAGGCAGATTAATGCCAGCAGCATCAGTACAGAAGATATGTCATTTTTATAGATTCGTTTTTTTTCTGCCATAATGAAAAATTAATGCCTCTTTATATCCGGATGCTCGCCCCATTTGCCGTTTCCAAGATTTTCAACAGACATTAGAGCAGCCGTCATTGCGAGGAGCCCGAAGGGCGACGTGGCAATCTATTCTTCTGCCCCTTCAGACATATTGTGCATAATCTGATGCAAAGTCTGCAAAAGCGGTGCCGCATTTTTCATATCAATAATATTCTGGCACATCATCTGCTGCGGAATACCAGAGCACTTTTCTTTCATTGAACGGCCCTGGTCTGTAAGCTTAATGTAAACAGTACGCTCATCTTTGCCACCACGAGTTCGTGTAAGCAGGCCCTGCCCTTCCATTTTTTTAAGCAGCGGAGTAAGAGTACCAGAATCCAGAAAAAGACGGGCCCCAAGATCCTTTACCGTAACATTATCCTTTTCCCACAAACACAGCAGTGTGATGTAAGAAGTATAAGTAAGCCCAAGCGGCTCAAGAAGAGGACTATATTTTCTAATGATTTCCTTTGAACAAACATAAAGCGCAAAACAAAGCTGATTATCAAGCGCCAGCGGATTAAATTCTTCGGTATTAACAGTATTACTCATATTTTTATATTGTACACAATTAAATTGATTATTGCAACTACCCACGCCTCCAAAAACTCCCAATTTCCCGGCAATCATCTCGTCATTGCGAGGAGCGCCAGCGACGTGGCAATCCATTCTCCCTTTACAACTCTTTATTTTCTATGTTATGCTTTTATTTTAGACATATAGACAAGAGGATAATATGCGCATTGTTTCTATGAAACAGATTAAAACTACGCTCCTTGCCTTTCTCCCCAGCCTTTTCTTCATTTTTTCAGGATGTTCACTACTCGGACCAACCCACACAAGTTCAGTACTCTTTTCACTAAATGCTTCGCGAGCAGCAATTTCGGAAACTTCAAATACCTTTGTTGAAGTTGAATTGATGGGGGATTATTCAGAAACTCAGACTGTAGAATTCAACTCTGAAAATACAATCAACATAACCTTCAATGCAGTTCCAGTAGGTGCTTCGATTTACGCCAGAGCACAGATTTATACAAGTTACGAAAATGAAAAGCTTGTCTTGTATTCAGGAAAATCAGAAACAAAAATAGTAACCGAAGAAGAAAACATCTTAAACATAAAGCTGGATATTGAATACAACAGTGTTGTAGAAACTTCAAAATCTTATATCGTATACCGACCTCTTTTTAAGGTTGAAAGAGATAACCGTGAGCTTACAACAAATAAGCTTGAGTTTAAGAATGATGATGAAGAAGCCTATGAAACCTTCTGCTGGCCTTTCGATAAACTCAGTGATTATCAAAAAGCAAAGGTTACCTTTAGGGGCGCAGATCTTAATACAGAAGAAGAAAACCTTCTGTCCTTTAAGCTTACAAAAACAAATACAGGCGCAATTTATTATCAGGAACAAAAAACTGTTACCTCAGATTACACAAGTTACGAATTTGAAATTCCTCAGTATATAGGCCTCAATTCACTTGGCCTTGAAAACAGCTGGGATACAGAAAACAGCAACTGGTCAGGCGACTTCAGCTGCTACATCGAAAAAATTGAATTTACAAAAGATCCTTCTGTTATACCTGCAGACTTCAACGTAATTACAAAAACACCTTCAACCTGCACTATAAAAAATCCTGCAGTCCAGAATATCGCTTACACAAAAATTAATAGAAACAAAATCAGCTTCGACTCAAAACAAGCCTTTTACGATACCCAGCAGGAATACAGTTACAGCGCTGCTTACTGGGAGTTCGCCGATTTAGACCAGTACGACAAAGTCACAATAAAATTTAAGCGCGCCGCTTCCGAAGACTCAGAAAACAAACTCATCATCCGCGGCTACACTCCGTATGATTATTCGATTGGTCAGGTGAGTGCAACTTCGACAATACCTGAAAGTGGCGGAGGCGGTGTTGTTGTTGAAGAAGAGCCGTATTATCATCTTTTATCTGATGATGATTCTAAAACTGTTGAAATCTATCTGGAAGAACTTAAAACGGGCCTTGATGTATTTACCGCCATCTCATTCCAGAATAATTCATTTATAGAAAACACCGACCCTGAACACTTAGGCGAGTTCGATTATGGCAACATGTGGATGCTCGAAATTGAAGAAATCAAACTGGAAATACTTGGTGTCTTTGATGTTCAGGTTACTATAGCAGAAAATCAGGATATTGAAGTTGATCAGGAAACTATTACGGGTGGAATCCGCTTTACAGCACCTGAAGGCTTTACAAGTTATGTATGGAAACTCAACGGTGCTGAACAAACAGAAGTAACAGGCAGAGAATTTGAAGTGCAGACATCATCTCTCCCTTACGGTCGTAGTGATGTTTCACTTCTTGTAAATGACGGTACAAATTACTATTCATGGCAAGCCCAGATTTTCAAACCAGTCAACTAGGAATAAGGAAGGCAGATATGATTTTTATAAAAGATAATAATAAATTAAAACATCTTACCCGCTCTGCATTAATTCTTTCTGCAATCCTTTTCAGCGGATTAAGTTTTTCCTGCAGTAACTTTATTGAAAGAATAGAAGATGATATTGAAGAAAAAACTACAGCCACCACCACATCCAGCGACATGGCCCACCTTTCGATAAAGATGAGTACTAAAGGCTCTGGTACCAGCAGAACAGTATTTCCTACGCTTGCAACAGTAGAAGATTTGAGCAACTTTGTTCTTAAAGGAAAACTTGAAAACGAAGAAATAATTCTTGCCCCTGCCGAAGGCCAGCCTATTAATACTATTGGAGAATTTCCTTCAGATATAGAAATTCTTCCAGGCAAATGGACCTTTACACTTACAGCTGAATACAGTGGCACAACTTACGCAGCCACTGTTACAAACAAAACTATAAACCGTGGAGCCGGTAATTCAGTTTCCTTTGTACTTACGCCTCAGGGAGATTTTGGTGGTTTTGTTCTTAATCTTGATTTATCTTCGAATACAAGTGTAGATAAAGTAAAAGCAACATTAACAACACTTTCTGGCGAAGAAAAAGATTCTAAAATATGGGATTCTGAAGCACTCACTGAAGCTGGAAGACAGATTGAATATTTCTATTCCGGTAATGATGAAGACCCTTCTGCCGTAGATCCTGAAGATCCATATAATACCCAGAATATAATCAGAGTAGGAACTTATTTAGTAAGTTTTGAATTTTTTACCGACAACGACCCAACCCCAATCAACCAATGGGAAAGCTATATAAAAGTTTCCCCTGCAACTTATTCACAAGCAGAGATAGAACTTATTTTTAACGAAGTTCATTCCCTCACCTTAAAAGACGAAAATGGCAACGAATTTGATTATACTTCCCCAAACAACGGACTTGATAATTATTCATTTATTACAACAAAATTTTCTACTCGAAGTGAGTTTGATCTCCCTACCTACAGACCATACAACCACTCAATGGACAGCAAAGTTTTCCTTGGCTGGAAGGACACAACTTCAGAAGGTATTTATACAAAAATCACTCCAAATATAACCAATAACCTCACTTTGCAGGCATATTTTGTTGACCCTGTTTTGTATGTTTCAGAAACAGGTGATGACAGTGATTTAGGCTTTACCAATACCAGACAATTGGAGACTTTTACTAAGGCCTTTGAAAAAATAGAAACTTATGGAAAACCAGAACTTGACTGGACTATAAAAGTAAGCGGCACAATAAAAGGCGGAACAAATGGAAGTTATGCTCAGTGTCTTATTCCTGAATCAATTAATGACAAAGCAAAAACTCTTCATATTGATGGAGCAACCGGCGTTGATGGTGATGGTCTTCCACAAGACAGAATCGACAGAGGTTTAACAGCTATAAACGGGGCTCCGTCAACAGGCTCTGCTGTTAAAATTGAAACAACTGTTCCTGTAACAATTACAAATCTTGAAATTACAAAAGGCTTTCATACACATGGTGCCGGTATAAATATTGCACAAGGATCAACTGTAATGCTTGGTGATGGTGTCCGCATTATTGGAAACACAACAGGTTCAGGCAACGGACGCGGTGGTGGTGTTCATAATGAAGGTACATTATTCATGTATGGTACTGCTGTCATTGGAAACAATAAAGCAACAGAAACTGCCATAGATAGTTCAACGAACAGTTATTTGTATAATTATACAAATCCATTAAGTTCTCAGATAAATGGAAACTATGGTACCGTAGGAGCAGGTATTTACAATGGCACTGGTGCTAATAATAACACCGTTGAAGCTAAGATTTACCTTGGCTACAGTGGATTTGACGCAGACGGCATAACTCCTGTAGAAGAAACTCTAACTGGTGGTATTTACGCAAATGGTGGAGGTGGAATTTATAATCAGCACAATTGTATAGTCTATTTTAAAAGCGGAAATATTAAATACAATGCCGCAAATGGTGGCGGTATAGACAATTATGGCCTCGTTGAAATGAACGGTGAAAACGCCAAGCTTATAAACAATTATGGAGGTTCTGGCGGTGGTATTTATAATGAGTCTACCGGAAGATTTTTAATGTCTGATGGACAGATAAATGCTAATACTGCAAATTATGATGGCGGCGGAATTTGTAACGTTGGTGAATGTTATCTTTATGGAAAAGCCGTAATTGGTGACAAAACAGTAACTTCTGCAGCAAGTTCAACCTCTTATGGAAATAAGGCAAAAAACGGCGGAGGTATTACAAATAATAACGGAACCCTTTATGTTGGTTACAAACCAGATGGAACTATAGATGAAAACTATACTACAAATGGTGGTATTTATTATAACTATGCACTCGGAAGTTCAGGCTCCTATGGTGGAGGCGCAATCTACAATTCAGGAAGTAATAATTTAGGAAAGACTTATTTAGCTGCTGGAACTCTTGCGTATAATTCTTCTGATGCTTTTGGAGGGGCCATTTATGTTTCCGGAAAACTTGTTGAAATTAGCGGTGGAACAATTGAAAACAACCTTGCTACAAAAGGAGGAGGAGCAGTTACATATAATTCCAATTGGCATAATTTTGAAATGAAGGGCAACCCTTCTATTCCTAAAGGTAGTGACAATAAGAATGATATTTTATTAAAAGGTGATGGAGATATTACAATTACAGGAAACTTAGACGCTAGTCTAAATTCCTACTATCTTTCATTTAGTCCTTATAACCGCTCAGCCCCTGTATTGATTCTTGGAACCAATGCAGGAACAACTCTATCTGCTGAATACAAAAAATTCGAAATTGCTCCATATACTTTTACCGATCAAAATGATAACCAGCAGACTCCTAAATTTATTCTGACTGACAGTATTACAAAAAGTAGTACAACTGGTTGTTATCTTCTAGAAGCAGATACATGGGAAGGCGATTTAGCAAGATATATTGAAGAAATGACAGAAAGCGATACCGTACACGTTGGCGGAGAAATTACACGTAATCTTGCTCAAACTGTTATGACAGCACTGGAATCAAAACCTGATGATTTCCGACTTTCTCTCGACCTTAGTAAAACCACAGGCTGGAGCGATTCTATGCCTTCTTTTGCAGGCTGTACAAAGCTTAAAGATTTTGTATTCCCTAATACACTTTGTTATATACGCTTGAATAATCATAATGAGGGTAACCTCTTTAAAGATTGTACTAATCTGGAATCTATAACAATTCCTATAAAAGTTACTTACATTTATAATAACTTTGATGGTTGTACTTCTCTTACAAAAGTTAATTACATGGGTTCAGAGACTCAAAAAGCAAAAATCAATTTCCCTAATGTAAGTACGGGAACAGAAACCATGCTTCTTTCATCTCAAGTTACCTGGCGCTGTATATCTTACGCATACAATATCAGTATTTCTACAGGAACGGATTCAAATATTGCAGTTTCTGTAACAAGTGACGGTTCGCCAGTCACAGAAATTGGCACTATAACAAAAGGCACACCACTTACCTTTACAGTTACTTCCGCAGATTATGCAACTTTCAAATGGAAGGTAGATGGTACAGTTAAATCTGAAACTTTAAGCTTAAATGTAGACACTACCAACTGGGTAGCTGGCGCTACTTATACAGTTTCACTTATTGCCGCTGGTGCAGAAGGAAATGAAGATTCCTACTTAGCTCAGATTACCGTTACAGAATAGGAGATGGATAAAATGAAAAAGAACATATTATTAATATCACTTATTTCTCTCTTGTTTATTTCCTGCGAAAACGCATTGAGTAGCATAGACCATCCATCTGTTGGGGATAATTCGAATAATAATCCAACGGTCATAACAACTCCTTCTGCTGATGGAAAAACCTATATAACATTCGGCGATATTCAATTCGAAAATCAGTCTCGTACAATTAATCCCGCTTATAATCGTGATCATCTAACTAATATTTATGTAAAAGCAATTGAAACTACAAAAGTCACTCCAACAACATCTTCAGGTGATTACACTACTCTTTTCGGCCTTTACGCCGATAACCCAAAGGCAACTTCATATGATGATTTACTTACTAAAAAATTAGAAGTTACCCCTGGTTTCTGGAATTTTATGCTTTTTGCAACACTATATGATTTTGAATTTTCAGGAACAACAACTGCCGAAGTAAAACCTGGTATGGAAAATACCCTCAATTTCACTCTAGCTACAACAAACACAAGTTCTTATCCTTATGGACTTATTGATATTACAGTTGATTTTACGGGTAATGCAGATAAAGTTGTCGCTACTTTAAAAGAAAAATCAACTTCATCAACTACAAAGCTTACAAAGACTTATACTGCAACAGATACTACAAATCCAATCACTTCTGTAGAAGGAGAAGCTTTTAGAAGAATCAATTTCA
>JAEEGJ010028818.1_pt1 | contig 11009 bp, 6 predicted proteins | sample 8958761 | NCBI WGS metagenome assembly JAEEGJ01 (sample SAMN16246546, study PRJNA631951) | gut metagenome | biome: gut microbiome; feature: rumen; material: RS-attached | host: Bos | place: Iran: Karaj | collected 2018-10
TTTATTGCGGCAAGATTGCTGAGACTTTGCAAGACGAGAAGGGCGCTTTATTTTTTGCTTACTTATCTTGTGTTTTTCTCTTCTATGTTTGTTACAAATGATGTTGCACTTTTGACATTTGTGCCTATTACACTTTTGATTTTCAGACGGATTGAACTTCCGGCCCTTCATATTGTTGTGCTGGAAACTCTGGCGGCAAATCTTGGTTCTTGTATCACTCCGATGGGAAATCCGCAGAATCTTTATCTTTTTTCTTACTATGGTTTTTCTGCACTTGAGTTCTTTGCTCTTACTGCAAAAATTGCCTTGCCGTCGCTTTTTATTCTCGCAGTGATAATTATTTTTCTGACCCGTAGAAAGCTTGCAGATCACGGCGGAATGGCAGAGCCACACGAGCTTTCCGGAAATGTTTTACAGACTCAGGTTGTCCGCCTCAAGGCAGATTTTCGTACTGCCCTTTATTTTGCTGATTTTGTAATCTGCCTGCTCACAGTTTTTCATGTAGTGAATTATCTGATTATGTTAGCGGTAACTATCGTTGTTATGGCAATCTGCAACTGGCGTCTTTTCAAAAAGGTTGATTACAGCCTGCTTCTTACTTTTGTTGGCTTTTTCATTTTTACAAAAAGTCTTTCAAAGGTTCCGGCCTTTACTGATTTTGTGAATTCACTTTTGTCGTCACCGCTTAAGACCTACCTGACCGGAATTGCCGCCAGCCAGATAATAAGCAATGTTCCGGCCGCCCTGCTGCTCAGCGGCTTTACAGAAAACGGTGCAATGCTGCTGCTTGCTGTAAATGTGGGCGGCCTGGGCACTTTGATTGCCAGCATGGCAAGTGTAATTTCCTTCAAACTCTACAGCGCCGAAACCACCGGCCACAGTTACTTCGCCGTCTTCACCGCCTATAACCTTGTGTTGCTGGTGATTCTGGGAATAATAGTATATATATTATAAATCACGTCATGCTGAACTTAGGGAGCGACGGCTGAAAGCCGGCAAAATGCTCCAGTGGAGCATTTTGAGCGAGTCTCCGAGCAGCTATGCTGCGAAGGGGCAAGCATCTAATACAGAGATTCCGAAATAAATTCGGAATGACTTTAACTGAACCTGAACCACTTAAAATCAAAGTTGCTTCCCGGCAGGAAGACGAAGCTGATTTTCTGGCGGCCGGTGACTGGCTGCAGTTGGAAGGTCTTTTCTTCGTAGCCATCGGTGTGGGCAAAATCAATTACCTGTGTTGTGCTGCTTCCATCTTCAGCAAAAAACTTTATGTTGATTGTGTTGTTCTCTGTATTAGACTTTCCGCAGATTGTGATTGAAGCTGCTGCATGGTCTCCAAAATCCATATCCGCAAAATCAAGATTTACATTATTGCCGATTCCTTCTACTGCATTCTCTGTGCGGGTAAAGGCATCGCCTGCTATCAGGTTAGCATCGAGGGCACGAAGCATTGCATAGGCCTTTGGACTCTTATCAAAATAAAAGCCATGCAGATATAAATCTGTTTCAAAACTGATTGTGATTGTGTGGAGTCCAAAGAGGCGGTGGTTCAAAGTGAAGACATTTTCACTATAAGTATTGTAGATAGATTCGTGGCGGTAGGTAAAGGTGCCGAGGTTTTTCGAGCCATCGCCCGTGCCTTCACCATCCCAAACTTTTATTTCCAGCTCCGTAGCAAAACTGAAAATAGGCAGATGGATTGTGTCTGCCCCGTCCACTCCAAAATCAACCTTGTCAAAGCTTACCCAGGTAGGGCCACATTTGCGGTTAGAGATACCGCTTTCCAGGGACATCTCAGGCTTTGCTTTGCCATTAGTTTTGTCCCATCCGGTAAAACGACAGGCTTCTATAAGCTGATATGGATTAAGACGGCAGCTTCCGATTCCGCTTACGCTGAAAGGAAGATCACTTATAACTTCGTCGTACTTTGTTCCGTTTTGAGCCGTACAGCGGAGAATGCATTCGCCGTCTCCGGCTGCTGTAATTGTTCGGCTTGTGCCGTCACCCGACACTGTAATATTATCACTGGAAATACATTCCTTAAAAACAGGATTCCAGTTGATTTCTTTTAGACTTGCATTTTCCGGCAGCACCTTTGCTGTCACCTGAATCTGTTTATTAGTGGCATCTAACTTTGTAGGGCCTCCTGCAATCAGTTCTATCTTTCTTGTCGGGACAAAATCTTTTTCAGGTCGTATTGCTAAGTAAGGTGCAACTTCGCTCCATTTGTCCTGGCCAGGCTGTGCAGTTCCATTGTATTTAATGGAAACATTTGGCAGCCCTGTGCTTGCTGCAGTAACAACAAAAGAAGACGATTTCTTCTTACTGCGAATAATTGCAATCAGTCGGTTTGCAAAAAGCTTTCTTGTGTGGCTGTGCTTTCCTTCCGGTTTATATTCTTCGTAATCAGTAGAGTCGCCGTTATCCATGCCTAAGAGCTCTGCATCACCAGCTACGTTTATGGTGATGTAGTTGCGGGCATTTTCTACCAGGGTGCCTGAGGTGTCGGCTGTCATTATCTGGATAAAGTGGAGTGCTTCGTCGCTTCGCTCCTCGCAATAACGGCTGAAGTTATAGTCAGGCTCTGGTTTCAAAAGTATCTGCGTAGGATCTCCAAAGGATTTCTTGACATCTTCTGCAATCGCCTTTCCTTCCGCATCATAAGCCAAAGCCTTAATCTCACCCTTATGATATTCCAGCTGCCACTGGCCGAACGGTGCCTTGCTGTCCTTGTGATTTATTTCCTGTTTTCCAAGAGACTTTCCGTTGAAAAAGAGTTCAACAAAATCAGCATTTGTATAGGCCTTTACATCAATCAGCTGGCCCTCATTCCAGTCCCAGTAGGGGAGCAGGTGTACAAAAGGTGCAATTGCTTTTCCTGCCCATTCAGATTTGAACAGATAGTAAGTGTCCTTCGGAAAGCCTGCTGTATCAATCTGTCCAAAGAAAGAAGATTTTGTGTGATAAGGAGTAGGTTCTCCAATGTAATCCCAGCCGGTCCAGATAAACTGACCTGCGCTGAATGGACAGTCACGGTCATTTGCAATTACAGTCTGTGTGTTTGCACAGCCCCATGGAGTTGTACAGTTACCCAAAGTTGAGCACTGACCGTCGCTGAAGGTTACCAGTTTCAGGGAATCCGGAAAGTGATAGATTCCCCGGCTCTGAACTGTAGAACCGGTTTCACTTCCGTAAATCTTCCAGACCGGATATTTTTTATGATGCTCATCATAAAGGCGTTCAAGATAGTTATAGCCCACTGTGTCCAGCAGGCTGGCGCATTTCTGAGCTCCTTCGGTCATCATATAATTTGAAGCAATTGTAATCTCTGCATTCTTATTTGGATCGTGTTTTTCTACTGCGGCGTAAAGATGCTTTGTGATTTCAAAGCCGTTTCCCATATGGGTGTCATAAATCTCGTTTCCAATCGACCACATTATAAGGCTTGGATGATTCCTGTCGCGGCGAACCCAGTTTGCCACATCGCGCTCGCACCAGTCGTTAAAGTAGTTGCCGTAATCAAACTGAGTTTTTGGCTTTTCCCACATGTCAAATATTTCGTCATCAACTAAAAGTCCCATCTCGTCGCAGAGGTCCAGCCAGGCCTGAGGCGGCGGATTGTGAGAACAGCGGACTGCATTTACACCCATTTCCTTAAGCTTTGTAAACTGACGGCGTAGGGCTGCTGTATTAAAGGCAGCTCCCAGTGCCCCCTGATCGTGGTGGTGACAGGCACCCTGAATTTTTACATGGTGGCCGTTGAGAAAAAAGCCTTTGTCTGCTGTGAAAACGGCGTGCTTAAAGCCGCAGTGCTGACTGAGTTCGTCGAGTACGGTGCCATCAGCTGCAAGCAGCCTGGTGGTAAGTATATAAAAGTTTGGAGATGCAATGTCCCAGAGGGTAGGGGCTTTTACAGTGAACTCACCGTCGCCCTGGAACTCAGCGAAGACCTTGCCGTCTGGAGTCGTAAGTGTATGAGATGCTGAAACATGTTCAGCATGGCATACTTCACTGCTAATCTTTACCTTCCACTCGCCATCAAGCTTAGTCTCGTTGCAAGGCACCGCGCTGAAGTAAAGTCCATCACTTACCAGGTGCCGGGCAGGACAGTCAATCAGTTTTACATCTCTGAAAATTCCAGCCCCCGAATACCATCTTGTATTACAGTTCTGGTAAACTGCAATAACAAGCACTTCGTTCTGGCCAGCCTGTACAAGTGAACTTATATCAAACTCAAAAGCTGAGTAGCCGTATTTCCATTCTCCGGCTTTTTTGCCATTAATCCAGACTGCGCTGTTCATGTAAACGCCTTCAAAAGCCAGGGCAAGATAGCGGTCAGGGCCGGCGCCACCCTCTGAGATATTAAAACTCTTTTTATAAAAGCCTACGCTGTTGCGGTATAAATCCTGTACATGATAAATCTGCCAGTCGTGAGGAAGTGTAACTGGTCTGTATGAAAGGTCAGGTGATGAGGCCTTATTAAAAAAATCATCCGGGCTCAAAAGCTTCGGAACAGCATCAATTGCCAGCTCTGAAAAAAGCCAGCCGTCATTAAAAAGAGTTCTCATAATCAAAAGTATAATATGGAAAAGAAAAACTGTGAATAAGAAAAACAGCCGATGCTGGAGCAGCGGATTATTCAAACACATAAAAGCGCTTGTTGGGATCGGCTTTTGATTTGTAGAGGGCAATGTCGGCTTTTTTGAAAAGCTCGGAATAGTTTTTCTCTTCGCCGCGGTAAATTGCAATTCCTATACTCAAACTGATTTTTTCTGAAGTGTCTGAAATAGTGATGGTATTTGAAGCACCCTTTACAATTTCATCCGCCAGCATTGAGGCAGCCTTTTCATCATCTGTGTTTTTTACGACCAGAATAAACTCGTCGCCGCCAAAACGGCCGAGAATCATTTCGTCTGTAGCCTTGCTCTTAAGATAGTTTCCAAGCTGAACAATAACGCTGTCTCCTATGTCGTGACCATAGTTATCGTTTATAGCTTTAAAGTGGTCAACATCCAGCATAAACATAAAGCCTTTGTCGGTGGAAGGGTTTCTAAGAAATTTGTTTATATCCCGGGTAAGTGCGCCTTTGTTTTTGAGTCCAGTCATATCATCTGTATCTTTTTGAATGTTGATTTTGCGGGTCAAAATAAATTCGCGGATGCGGATAGAGTTTGTAATAATATTGAGAAAGGTTCCAACAACTGTAAAAATACTTACATTTACTAAATCTGTTGCCCAGATTTTTTCTGGTTTTACTTCATGCATCCAGAGCAGATAAACAGTTGAAGCAACTACCAGCTCAATAGTCATCCAGAAGGGCTTATCAATCATAAATATCGGTGTAATCAGCAGCAGAACAATAAAGGTTGTCCCCGGAACAGTAGGATTATTTTGAGTAAGAAAGCAGCTGAATATAAAAAGCATGGAAATTGAAAGATAGATTAAAAGCTGAGCAATGATAGAATCTTTTTCGAAATAGAAGAAAATGAAATTGCCAGAGTAGAATAAAAAAAGGCGCCAAAATATAAGGCCCTGTTAAAGCTTATAAAATCAATTAAAATAGAAGCGAAAAATAAGAGACCGAAAACTACAGCCATAAAAATATGCAGGCTGCGCCATATTACGAAGTTTGAAATATAAACATTCCTTTTTACTGCATTGTATTCATCTTTCTCGATGCCGCAGTAAAAAAAGTAATTGCGCATAGTTCTTAAAAATTGTCGCATTCTTAAATTATAACACAATAATATTCCAAAAGAAATTATTTTATAATTGATGTTATACAGACAATTAAATTGTACACAATCTATTGACACTAATTATGAGACTTTATATACTCCCTTATGAAAATGCTTAATCTGCTAGAGTAATACTGCAAATTTTGTTACAATTGAGGTATCTATGGAAAATATGAATTCTGAAAAATTTGATTATGTTGTAATTGGTGCGGGCTGCGCTGGTCTTGCTTCTGCCCAGTATGCTGCACGCGGCGGTCTTTCGGTTCTCGTACTTGATGTTGCGGGGGCAGGCGGACAGGTGCTTCAGATTTCTGAACTTGAAAATTATCCTGGAGTGTTCCCGGCAGTAGACGGTGCAACTTATATGATGACTATGCAGAAGCAGGCAGAAGCTTTTGGCGCTAAAGTTGTTCAGGACAATGTTCTTTCTATAGATAAGACAGGCGGAAACTTCCTTGTAAAAACCCGCAAGTCTTCTTATGAGGCAACCTGCCTTTGTATTGCAACAGGTGCAATTCACCGCAATCTTGAAGTTCCTGGTGAAAAGGAATTTTCTGGACGTGGTGTTTCTTATTGTGCTACCTGTGATGGTCCATTCTTCCGTAATAAGAAAATTGTAGTTGTAGGTGGCGGAGATTCTGCCTGCAGCGAGGCTATTTATCTTTCAACACTTTCATCTGATGTTTCTATTATTCACAGACGAGACAAGTTCCGTGCCCAGCAGGCAGTAATTGATAAGATGCTTACTGCCGGGGTTAAGCCTGTTTATGATTCTGTTGTTAAAGAAATCAAGGGTTCTGTAAAGGTTGAATCTGTTATCGTAGAAAATGTAAAAACCGGAGAAGTGACAGAACTTTCAACTGATGCTGTATTTATCTTTACCGGAATGCTTCCTCAAACAGACCTTGTTGAAATGCTTCCTAAAGATCCTGCCGGCTATATTCTTACCGATGAAAATATGGAAACTTCAGTGCCTGGCCTTTTTGTTGCCGGAGATGTCCGCAGCAAGCCATTCCGCCAGGTAGTTACCGCAGTTTCAGATGGAGCAATCGCCGCTCACGTAGCAAGCGAAAGAATCAGAAATGCTTAAAAAACTTCCCGCCTTTCTTCTTGCTGTTACAATTTCTGCCTCTTCTTTGCTCTGGTCTGTTCCTCAGAACACAGTAAACTTCTGGTCTAAACTTCCAAACGATGAACTTGCCCAGCGCATTACCGACGAAATGACAGACGCCGAACTTCTTTCTCAAACCTTTATGTTCGGCTGGGCTGGTGCAGAACCTCCTGAACTTTTGTATCAGTGGGTTGAACGCGGTCTTGGCAGCGTAAAAGTTTTTGGTTGGAATACTGATGATATCTACCTTGTAGCAAAATCTATTTCAGGTTTGCAGAAAGAAGCTGCTGAAGGTCGTTTTCAGATTCCTCTTTTTGTTGCAACAGACCAGGAAGGCGGCTGGATTCGTCACGTAAAAGGTGATACTTCCATAACTCCTGGAAACATGGCAATAGGGGCGGGCGGATATCCTGTAGACGCCTGGAAAACTGCTTACTACATCAGCCGTGAAATAAAGGCGCTTGGAATCAACATGAACTTTGCGCCTACCGTAGATCTATTTACAGACCACGATTCTTCGATTATTGGAACCCGTTCTTTTGGTGATGATCCTGATAAAACAGGTGTGCTTGGCGCGGCCTTTGTATCGGGTTCAGAAGCAGCAGGTGTGCTTTCTACTGCAAAGCATTTTCCGGGCCATGGCGACACAAGTCTGGACTCACACGGAAAGCTTCCTGTAATCAATATTGAGTTTGAAACTTTTAAGAACCGCGAGCTTACACCTTATCTTTATCTTATAAAAGAAAAAGTGCCTGCAATTATGTCGGGCCATTTAAGTTTCCCTCTGATTGAAACTTCTGGAGCTCCGGCTTCTCTTTCAAATTATTTCCTTACAGATCTGCTTAGAAATCAGCTTGGTTACGAAGGACTTATTATTACTGATGATATGATGATGGTTGGTGCCACCGTTTATGCAGGTACAATGTCCAATTCCTTTAAGATGGCACTCGAAGCCGGAAATGATATCATTCTTTCTTCTACTACTGCAAAATTGAATGAAGCTCTCTGGTATAAAAACCTGGAGCTGATGACTCTTGATGAAACTTTCCATAACCGGGTAAAAGATGCTGCCCGCCGTGTAATAAAGGCAAAACTCGATTATTTTAAAAGCGGCAATGCGGCTCCTCTTTACCCGGATGCAGAGGCAATTGATTCTCACATCCCGGATCGCGAAGGTGAAAAGTTCTTCCTTGAACAGGCCTGTCGTTCTGTGACTGTGGAAAAGCAGGGTAGTCTCCCTCTTACTGCAGATAAGGCCGGCCGTGTTCTTCTTATGGGCTCACTTACAAGCTTTTTTAAGGCAGGTCACCAGCGCTACCCGGATGCCGGCGAATTCCACTATACTTACGAAACGGGACCTAACGAAACTCAGTGGGTTATAGACAACCTTCCGTCTGTTGCATCCGGATATGATACAATCATAATCTGTGTATCAAGTGAAAATCATGTGAAGATTGCAGAGTACTTTAAAGGCTCTGGAAAGAGGGTTGTTGTGCTTTGTAATATGACGCCGACACTTACAGAAAAACTTCAGTGGGCAGACAGCATTCTGCTTGGCTACAGCTGGCGCTGTGACAATTAATTGAAGGCAATGTTAGGCGCGGTTAACGGTGAGTTTGTTCCTCAGGGCACAAAGCCTTATAATTAATCAAAAGTCGGTATCTCTCTAATCTTATTATACTTTGCGTCGTAGTTGTGGCTGTTCGGCCGAATCCCCAGAATCCTTTCATTCTCTGCCTGCAGCTGGAATTTAATCATCTGCTTAAAAGCATCCATCATTGGTTCCGGATCTACATTCGGGTCACATAGTCCTGCGCTCTGCATTTCCTTAATCAGATAATAACATGACTCAACTGTAGAAATATATTCCGGGCGGGGCTCATGCTTAAAGGTAAAAATAGAACGGTAGTCGCCGTAAAAAGAGAGGCGGGGCAGTTTCAACAAAAATGGGTTATGTTCAATCAGCTTTCGGGCACAAAACCAGGTTGAGTCCAGAATCAAAACAAGAAGTTTTCTGCCGGCCAATGCCTCTGCAAAGCCTTCGCGGCGCGCCGTCCAGGCTTCTTCACCGGGATACATCATAACAGGGAAATACTGAGGATCTGCAAGAAGCTCCTGCAGTCTTTTATTGTGTTCAAACTCAAAGCCAACAAGAATCTCTGCGTCTTTAAGAGAAATCTTTGCTATATGGCCTGTTCCTGTTCTCTGGCGTTTTGCTTCCTTTTGATGCATTAAAAGTACAAACTTAATGCCAGGATCAATTTCTTTTGTATAGGAACAAAGGCAGGCTGATTTAGGCTTAAAGCATTTGTAACACATTTCGCTCATGTGCTAATATTATCAGAATACCAGTGTGCTTACAATATAATTAAAGAGGTTTAATTATACTAAAGATATTAAGTTTTATTAAATCTAATAGGTTGACAAAATTGTTCGTTCTGTCATAATAGGGGTAGTTTTAAATCAGAGGTGGCACTATGAATCTTGCCCATGAATATATTAAAAATTACCGCGAATACACATCTTACGAAGATCTTAAGGCAAACTGTCGTCTTCAGGCTCCGGAAGATTTTAATTTTGCTTATGATATTGTAGACCGCTATGCCCGTGAGACACCGGACAAGCGCGCTCTTGTATGGATAGATGATAATTCTGACGAAGCAAAGATTTTTACCTTTGCAGACATTTCCCGCGAGTCAAAGCGTGCAGCTTACTGGCTTACCCTTAAGGGAATCAAAAAAGGCGACATGGTTATGCTTATGCTTCGCCGCCGTTACGAGTGGTGGTTCCTTTTGCCAGCCCTTCACAGAATCGGTGCTGTTGCAATTGCCGCTTCAGACCAGCTCTTAAAATCAGATATTGAATACCGAACAAACGCTGCTGACGTAAAAATGATTATTTCTTACGATAATCCGCACGTTCAGGAAGAAATTGAAAAGGCAATGGTAAAGTCTCCTACTGTAAAGTATCTTGTTACAGTTGGACCAGACCGCACCGGATGGATTAACTTCCACAAAGAATATGAAAAGGTAGACCCAGAGTTCCCTCGTCCTGTAGGAGAGGCTGCAACTCACAATTCAGATCCTATGCTCATGTACTTTACTTCTGGAACCTCTGGTTATCCAAAGATGGTACTTCATGATTTTACATATCCAATCGGACATATTATTACTGCCAAGTACTGGCACTGTGTTGTAGATGATGGTCTTCACCTTACAATTGCAGAAACAGGTTGGGCAAAGGCCAGCTGGGGTAAGATTTACGGCCAGTGGATTTGTGGTACAGCCCAGTTTGTTTACGATATGAATATGCTTAAGCCGGATAAGATGCTTACTTTGATTTCTAAGTACGGTCTTACAACATTCTGTGCGCCTCCAACAGTATACCGCTTCCTTGTTCGTCAGGATCTTTCAAAATATGATTTGAGCAAGTGTCAGCGCTTCTCTACTGCCGGTGAAGCTTTGAATGATGAAGTTTATGACAGATGGCTGGCCCAGACTGGTAAACGCATTTATGAAGGCTATGGTCAATCTGAATCAGCTGTAATCTGCGGAAACTTTATGGAATTTGCAGATTCTCCTGTAAAGCCTGGTTCTATGGGACGTCCAAGCCCTGCTTATGATGTAGAAATCTTAAATCCTAATGATAAGCCGGTGCCTAATGGAGAAGTCGGAGAACTTTGTATCCGCGTAAGTAATGGTCATCCTTTTGGACTTCTTACTGGCTATCACAAAGATATTTCCCTTACTGCCGAAGCATTTGACGGCGGTTTCTATCATACTGGTGATAATGTATATCGCGATGATGACGGCTACATCTGGTTCGTTGGTCGCAAAGACGATATCATCAAATCTTCAGGCTACCGAATCTCTCCTTTTGAAGTTGAATCAATTTTGCAGAAGCATCCGGCTGTTATGGAATGTGCCGTTACTGGTGTGGAAGATGCAAAACGCGGTCAGATTGTAAAGGCAACTATTGTTCTTGTTCCTGCTTATAAGGATAAGGACAAGAAAGAAATGGAAGTAGAGATTTCTACCTTTGCAAAAGAAAATACAGCTATGTATAAGATTCCTCGTATTTACGAATTCGTAGACGAGCTTCCGAAAACAATCAGCGGAAAAATCCGCCGTGTTGAAATCCGCGAAAAAGATAAGGGAAAG
>JAEEGJ010028820.1_pt1 | contig 11009 bp, 9 predicted proteins | sample 8958761 | NCBI WGS metagenome assembly JAEEGJ01 (sample SAMN16246546, study PRJNA631951) | gut metagenome | biome: gut microbiome; feature: rumen; material: RS-attached | host: Bos | place: Iran: Karaj | collected 2018-10
AGTGCCGGAGGACTTTGAGCCGGCATGTATGAGCATGACAGAAGACGATCATGAGGAATTCCTCCGCTGGATAGATATAGATGATCCGATAAAGTATTACCCCGAGTTCTTCCGGACAGAACTGTTGCATCCGACAGAAGGGGTGAAGCATTTGGTGACGGATGAGAGAGCTGTACATGATTTAGAATCCGGAAAACAATAGAATTCAATCACTAAGAAAAAGCGTGTGCTTTTGCGGAGCAGTATTGCAGAAATGCGATATGGCTCTATTTTTTGCTTTAGCTTACCGGCGGATATGCAGTGGGAACTTTTTAATAATGTTTTTTATTATTGACATTAAGCATACATAATGTTTATAATAGAAAACACAAACAACACGAGGGGCGTATATTATGAAGAAAGCAGCGTATAATATTGTACCGACAACAGAAGAAATATTAAAAAACATGGGAGAACAGATAAAACTGGCAAGACTTCGCAGAGACTTATCGGCAGAATTGGTTGCTGAACGTGCAGGGATCAGCAGGGCTTCTTTGTGGAAGGTTGAATCAGGCAATCCTGCCGTAGCTATGGGAATATATGCTGCTGTTTTACATGCCCTTAATAATATGGACAAGGATTTACTGCTTGTTGCAAAGGATGATGAATTCGGAAGACAGATGCAGGATTTAAGCCTTATTACAAGAAAGCGTGCAACAAGGAGGAAGAATTAATGACAGGAGAAGACAAAACGCTTCTCGTATATGATGATTTTTCGGCTGATGCACCAATTCTTTTAGGAAAGCTTTATGTTGGAGTAATAAAGGGTGGAGAATCGTATTCATTTGAATATGACAAGGAATGGCTTGCGAAGAATAAGTTGTCGATTAACTTAGATCCCGAACTTCAACCCTTTGCCGGACGACAGTTTCCTTCAGGGAAAAGTATATTTGGATTGTTCGCTGATTCGTCTCCGGATAGATGGGGACGTGTACTTATGAACAAGCGAGAGAGACTACTCGCGGAAAAAGAAGGACGCAAGCCAAGAAAGCTATATGATAGTGATTATCTTCTTGGGGTGTATGATAAAACGCGAATGGGAGGAATACGTTTTAAGCTTGAGAGCGATGGTGCATTTCTTTCAGATGATAGCGAAACAGCTGCGCCTCCCTGGACCTCACTTAGAACCTTGGAAGAAGCATCAAGAAACTTTGAAAAGGATGAAACAGGAATTGCTGAAAAGTGGCTTGATCAGCTGATCAGGCCGGGGTCTTCTCTTGGCGGTGCAAGACCGAAAGCAACTGTTGTTGATACTAAAGGAGAACTTTGGATAGCAAAGTTTCCGTCAAAAAATGATGAGAATGATACCGGAGCATGGGAAAAAGTTGTTCATGATCTGGCAAAGCTATGTGGGCTGAATGTTCCTGAATCTAAACTGGAAAAGTTTTCAAAGTATGGAAGTACATTTTTGGTAAAGAGATTTGATCGAGACGGGGAGAGAAGAATTCACTTTGCTTCTGCAATGACACTGCTTGGAAAGTCTGATGGAGCTTCAGCAGCTGACGGAACCGGCTACATTGATATCGTAGGATTTATTAAGTCTTATGGTGCCAATCCTAAAAATGATCTGGTTGAACTATGGAAAAGAATAGTGTTCAACATGGCAGTAACCAATACAGACGATCATCTTAGAAACCATGCTTTTATTATGTCTGAGAATGGGTGGAAGCTATCACCATTATTTGATGTAAATCCTGTTCCTTATGGTGATGAGCTTTCGCTGTTAGTTGATGGTGAAGATAACAGCATTTCGATCCCTCTTGCAATAAGTGTTGCTCCAAGATTTGGGATAACAGAAGCAAAAGCAAAGGAGCTTGCAGAGGAGATTAAACAGATTGTAAAGAACAACTGGGAATGTATGGCCAAAGAGTATGGCTTATCACGAGGACAGATAGAAAATATGAGACCGGCGTTCATTACTTAGACCCGTTGGGGACGGGGTCAATGGTTCAAAATTTCTTCCATAAATTTCTGCAGTCTTATCCGTATCTTTTATATGGTGAAGAAATTCATACATATGGGAGGAAAGATTTATGAAAAAGAGAGTATTTGCACTGATCACCTGCACTGCGACAATGGCACTGTTAGCGGGCTGTGGCTCTTCATCCGGCGCTTCCGGCGGGTCATCGCAGATGTCGGATATAGTAGATAAGGCCGTAGAAGATATACAGGAGGTTGTTACGGATCCGGACGAAAAAGTTTTGATCGACAGGGAGAATCCCGAGATAGAAGTAACAGCCGAAGAGTTTCAGGATTTTCAGAACAGACAGGGCTTTTCATTTAATATCCCCGATGGCGCCGGCAATTTCTATTACGTCATAGATACCGATTCACCGGAAACCGGCAAGATGCAGTTTGACCTTGACGGGATCACCTGGACAGCAACGGAGTATCAGATAGATTATAAACCTTACATTAACCACTATTTTCCAAATGACGCAAAGGAGCTCAGATGTGACTTTATAACCGATCCGTCCATGAAGGTGCATGGCGTCGATGGTGAAGGCTACGGCTACTATGAAAAGATCAGTGATGAATATGAATATTATTATTATTCGGTATACTGGTATCTGGAGAAAGAAGGATATGCGATCAGTCTCAACTGCTACGCTGATGCTCCTATAGATTCAATGCCGGTTGAGGTGTTCCCGTAATCCCTTGGGGACGGGGTTAGAGGTTCATTTTGAACCCCCGGGACGGGGTTTGTGGTTCATTTTTCCAAAATGACCCGCAAACCCCGTCCCCTAGGCTCTTTTAGTTTCGGCGAATGTCCGGAAACCTTCGACAGGGCTAATACTTGTTTAGTTGGCTAAGCAAAAGTCAGGAGAATTTGAAATAAAAGTCGGAAAGCAACCTCCATATTTCAATAAATCCTTCACTTTCTGAAATAAGAGATGTATTATAGAATTGTTATTTCAAAAAGAAGGAGGTTCCTATGGGTAGATCAGGTGAATTTGTAACAAATCTGAGTGGTGATATGGCATATCAGTCATTTAAGCCGTCACCGTTGCCTCCGAATCCGGAGCTTAATATAAACAGCGATATAGTAAAGAAGCTGGTGGAAGCAAACAGGGATCTAGTAAGGCTCGACACGGCGGCAAAACTTATACCGAATGTAGAACTTTTCATTTCCATGTATGTAAGAAAAGAAGCGCTTATCTCTTCGCAGATAGAAGGTACACAGTGTACGCTGGATGATGTTCTTGACCCTGATGTTGACGGAAATACAAATCTTGATGTTGGAGATGTCATCAATTATGTAAGAGCCTGTACATATGCGATAGGCAGATTAGAGAAGCTGCCTTTGTGCAACAGGCTTTTAAGAGAAATCCATCAGGAGCTTCTTGCAGGGGTCAGAGGACAGGAAAAGAATCCGGGCGAATTTCGCAGATCACAGAACTGGATCGGTGCCGCTAATTGTACATTAAAGGACGCGAGATATATTCCGCCAAATGTAGAGGATATGAATGCCGCGCTGACTGATCTGGAAAGATACATGAACGAAGGGGATGGTTACGATCCGCTCATCAGGATTGCACTGATCCATTATCAGTTTGAAACGATCCATCCGTTCCTTGACGGAAACGGGAGAGTCGGGCGTTTGATGATATTACTGTATCTCTTAGAACAGGGATATATTTCCAAACCGATCATTTATATTTCCTATTTTCTGAAAAAGAACCAGATAGAATACTATGACCGTATTTCAGAGGTAAGAAGAAACGGCAATTATGAGCAGTGGGTCGGTTTCTTTCTTGAAGCGGTATCGGCAGCGGCAAAGGATTCTCTGGCTACGGTTGAAAAACTGTCAGCACTTCATGAAGGCAATGTTGAAAGACTTCCCGTTACTGCAAGAAAGACTGATAACGTAAGAAGAGTTTTCGATTATATAGAGCAGTTTCCTATCATTGATATCAAAAGAACGGCGTCTGATCTTGGAGTAAGCTATAACACGATATCCTCGGCTGTGAAAAAACTGGTTCAGGCAGGTATATTGATGGAAAAGACAAATGCATTGCGTAACAGGGTTTTCTCTTATGAAGAGTATCTGAATATCCTGCGTAAGGATACATGATCAGAAATTGTAGTCGCATGGTCAGGGGCACTCCCCCTGACAACCCCTGTTGGGCTTTGCCCAAACCCACGATCAAAAAAGGATGCCGCACGATTATCGCGGCATCCTCTTCTATGTAATACTAAAGATATCATTCAGAAGTTTTACAGCCAGGCGAACAGGCTCCTTAACAGGGCCTTCCATCCGCTGACGGTGTTTGTCGTAATCTTGAACGTTACTTTCTTCGTTCCGCAGTACTTTCCTTTTCCTTTCACCATTACGGATGCGGTTCCCTTATTGACATTCTTATCATAGCTATCCTTTACAATCTCAAAGTCAGAGCCTTCCGTAAGATTCGGGTCCGTCTTTCCCGATTTCCATTCGATATCACCACCGGTGATCGTCACTTCCCTGCCTGTAAAGGTTCTTTCCCCTACCGTTGCCGTGAGTTTTCCAATGTCCTTTTCGCACAGACGGAACGTGCCCTTGATTGTACCTTCATATGCGCATTTCGCGTTTTCTGATGCGGCTACGATCACATAAACCGTTGTGTATCCTTCAGGTCCCAGGTCAACTTTAGCATCCTTACCAAGTTCAGGTGTGCCCGACGGATTCGTTGAGAAGCTCAGACTATAGTCCGTGTTGAGTGCAAGTTTCTTTCCGTCTCTGTCGGTTACGGTAACCGTTGTCTTGTAATTTCCTTTCTTGGATGCCCAGACGACATCCTTGGCTGTAACAGTGACCCCTTCATTTGCAAGATTTGCCTTCCCGATCACAAATGTTGTACTGTCATTAACGCCTGTGAAGTTGCCCTTTCCTGTGATCTTGATCTTTGGAGCTTTTGTTCCGCCGACAGCTGTATTGTTCGTGTATGCGAGTGTGTAATCCGTTCCCTTATGAAGAAGTTTTCCGTCAAACTTGACATCCGGTTCCGGCTTCACACCGGCCTTCGCGTATGGGTAGGAAGGTTGATTGAGTTCAACAGTAAATTTACCGCCCTCATTCTTCTTAATGTCAAATTTATCAATCTTGAAGGTTTTCTTTACGGTACCTGTCCAGCCGTTCACGCCGGTCAGTATCATGGTCGCGGTTCCGGCATTCACATTATTTTCATAAGAAATAACATAGTCAACAGAACTCTTGTTGTTCAACTCGTTATAAGCATCCTTCTCCATGCCGGTAAGATTTTTCCCTGTAGCTTTATCAATGAGGGTTATATAATTTGACTGTTCTTTTCCGTCATACGGGACTGTCTTCAGGAAACTGTCCATATTGACCGTGACCTTTCCGAGTGCACCGCCAACGATCTTAAACGTCACCGTCTTTGAACCGATGTATCCTTTGTCTTCTTTTCCGGTTATCGTAACAGATGCGGTCCCGATCTCAATGTTGTTTTTGTAAGTAGCCTCATAGCAGTCAGCATCAACCGGCTGTTTGCCGTTCTTTACAGTGAGGCCGGGTTCAACCGGGGCTCCGTTTTTATATTTCTGATCCGGTATCTTTGCTATGGTCAGTTTGCTTACCATTATCGGTTTAGAGGCTGTGATAATGAACGGAACGTCATCGCTTCCTTTGTAGTTCTTCCCTGAGGCAGTTACCCTTGCCAGGTACTTTCCTGCTGCCATAGGCTCCGAAACCTCTGTCGTACCATCCTCATTATAATACTTCACCGTGAAGTCTTTTGTGGCTGCCAGTTTCTTCTTGTTGTACGTTATCACGGGAACCGGCTTATAAGACTTTGTGCCTGCTTCCTTTGGTGCGATTGCTGTCTTGATGACATCCGTATCTCCAATATCCTTCGGGACAATGTTGAACTCTCCGTCCACTTTTCCGGAATAGTTGCCCTTGAACGTGACCGTGAACTCCGCTTTTCCGACATCGGTATTTTTCCTGAATTTGACCGTATAATCGGTTTTCTCTTTCAGGGGTCTGTCTCCGAAGTATGCCCTGATCGTAGGTGCGATCGCACTTCCCGTATATGTCATATCATCAATGGGTTCATAACGTAAACCGAGTAACGCGATGTATCCATAGGTATGGAGATCTGCTTTTGCCTGTTCGGCATCAACGATGCGCGCTCCCGTTCCGTCAACTACCGTTCCAACGCAGACATCTCCGTCAAAATCAATCGTTCCGCCATTATTGAACAACGCTCTCGCATCAGGTGCCACGTTCCCACTGATCTCACCGCCGCTCATTGTAAGCGTTCCATTATTACATACACCGCCACCCCCAAAAGTTGCTTTGTTTCCGCGGATCGCTCCTGCGTTCATTGTAAACGTTCCCTTATTGACTACACCGCCGCCATTCACTGAGTGATTACCGCAGATCGTTCCTCCGTTCATTGTAAGCGTTCCATTATTCAATACGCCGCAATTTTCACCACCTGCGATATACCCTCCGGATATCTGTAAATAATCTCCTTCGCTCGGTTCAGCATAAACAACCGCTGTTCCTCTTCCTAATTCACCGAGTTTGATATATCGTACGGTCTCCGTATCTCCGCTATCCTTAAGTTCAAAGAACTTCCCGCTTGCGATACTGATAACGCAATCGCCGCTGCCCCCGGTATAAAGAATTCCGTTGCCGTTCAGATCAAGTACCATGGGGGCATCTTCAGTTCCGCCGTTTATTTCTATTTTACTGTCTGTTTTAAAGTCTGTCAGAAGCTTTAGCTCTGCCCCTGCTCCTTCAGCTCCCTTTTCCTGCCAAAAACTCAGGGCGTCCGCAAAATACCCAAAGGTCTGTTCCGTATCTGAGGTCTTTACAACAGCAACCTCAATGACCTTGATATATCCATATGACACCATTGCACCATTTACTTCACTGGCAGTAACAGGGTGCGCATCCGATCCGTCAACTGCAGTTCCCGCAAGGATCGTTCCGTCAAAAGTTATGGTCGTATTATTTCTTAACACCGCATGATATCTACCATCTTCCGAAGTGTTATTGCTGATCTCTCCGCCGCTCATAACAAATGTTCCGGAATTAGATATTACGCCACCAACCTGAGCAGCTGTATTTCCGCAGATCTTCCCTCCGCTCAGTGTAAATGAAGGGTATTTAGATGTCGTCCTTTCGCTTCTTACACCACCGGCTATATTTGCACTGTTTCCGCTGATCTCTCCTCCACTCATTGTAAATGAGGAACCTATATTATACACACCACCGGCATTTCCACTCGCAATATTTTTGCTGATCTTTCCTCCGGTCAATTCAAATGAAAGAACACCGTCATGCCCATCGCCATAATCATAATTCATAATGTATACCCCGCCGCCATCGGCAGTGGCTGTGTTTTCACATATCGTCCCATCATTCATTTTTAAGGAAATAGTTTTAACATTTTGGTTATTATGTATAGCCTTTCGTAAGCTTACGCCACCTCCGTATTTCGCGCTGTTCCCGCTGATCTTTCCTCCATCTATTATGAACGAAACATCGTCAAGGTTACTGTCATTATCAATACATATGCCACCGCCGAATTCAGTCGCAGTATTTCCGCTGATCTCTCCTCCTGTCATTGTGAACGGGGCGTTACCATGGCTGGAAATGTATACACCGCCACCGTCACTTGCCGCGGTATTTTCGCTGATCTCTCCTCCTGTCATTGTGAATGTGGCACCATAATACGAGTTTATGGTACCGCTGCATACGCCACCGCCTTTATCTGCACTGTTTTCGCTGATCTTTCCTCCATTCATTGTGAATGAACATCTTTGACCATCTGAAAAATTATATACTCCACAACCAAGATTTCTGCTGATCTCTCCTCCGTTCATTGTAAATGAAGGTGAATATGCACTTTCATTATTTTTTACACCGATGCCATTATTATCGCTGATTTCCCCTCCATTCATTTCAAATCTATTAGCATTTCGTACACCACAACCATTATTTTTACAGATTTTGCCTCCGTTCATTATGAACGTTCCTTGAACGCCGTTATTTACTCCAAAAGGAACATTACCGCAGATCGCTCCGCCACTCATAGTGAACGTCCCCTGATTGGTTATACCTCCTCTATCAAGTCCACCGGCAAGGTATCCTCCGGATATCTGTACATAGCTTTCCCCTTCATCCGGTTTTTCCGTAACTATCTCGGTTGCTCTCCCTTCATCATTATTGATCTTGAGATATCTTACGGTCTGCGTGCTCGAGCTATCCCTGAGTTCAAAAAAACACCCGACCTCAACCCTAATGACCATCTCGGAACCTGCCCCCCCGTCATAAAGAATACCATGATCGTTTAAGTCGAGTATCATAGGAGCTTCTTCGGTTCCGTGAACCACTTTTATCAAGGCGAGCCCATTTTGACTGACTGAATTGATACTTCCTGTTCTGACATCATCAAGAAGCACGAGCTCTGCTCCATCTCCCGTTTGCATCCAGAATCTTGCAGCATCATCAAAACTCGTAAAGCTCTGCTCCCCATCTGCTGTCTTTACCTTCGCAACGTACTCACCTTCGCCGAGCAGTTCGGCGTCCTCATTTCCTTCATCCGGAGCGACTTCCTTAGCATCTTCCTCACCGGCTTCTGTGATCACTTCCTCTGTTTCAGGATCTTCAGCAAGTTTATCGATACCCGCATCCCCGGATTCCGGATCGGATTTCACAATCTCTTCTTCCGAGTCTTCTTCGGAACCGTAAACATCAGAAGACAGAATTTCACTCGAAATCTCCCGGTCGTTGTCATTTTCGACCTCTGTCTGCCCTCCGTCAGGTTCCCCGGCATATGCAGGAACCGCAGATGTTGCTACGAGAACCGCTGCAAGAACTACAGCAAGACCTCTCATGATCAAGTTCTTTTTCATTTTTCCCTGCTCCTTCTTTTTTTAGTGCGCTGATGGAAGCGCGATTTTTACAACAAAAAGACAGTGCAAAATGCACTGTCTTCTATCGTTCGGATTGATAATAAACTAAAATTACAGTCAGACTATCGTCTGTCTGTCTGTCTGTCTGTCTGTCTGTCTGTCTGTCTGTCTGTCTGTCTGTCTGTCTGTCAAGATTGTAAATCATAGAATCCACCTGTCAAATCCTGTAAACTATGCAAAAAATTATACTGTCTCTTGGAATTTAAGTATAACAGACATGATGTGCGATTACAATGCAACAGGGCTGTCGTTTTTGTGCAGTTTTATGACAGTCTTCCTGTTTGGATCTGTAGATTTAGTGTGCCTTTTTTATTCACTCTTTCGTAAAAGATCACGGAAATAATCCGGACCTTCCATCCACATTCCGGTGTCAAAATCATACAGACACTCATATGCTTTGGATTCAAGAGCCTTATTCCGCGCTTCTTCCAATGAAATATGCGCTTCTCTGGAGAGGTCTTCAATTGCGTTTGCCAAAGTCATATCGGCACATGCTTTCATCTTTTCATACTGCATATTTCCGTGCCTCCCGAAACTCCAGACATCCTATCGCCTTATCAGTCAAGAAACAATACTGATCCACCAGATGCTCCGGCATAAGCTGTTTTATCGCAAAGTCTATAGCTTCATCTGACAGGATATCTCCATATAATCCGTTCAGATACGCAGTTATCACAGGATTTGTTGTGTCATTCGCTATCTTGCCTACAATAATATCTGAATTACAAATGTTCGGATCAATTTTACCTTGCAGTAATTCAGCCAAGTGCACACGCCTGTTCTGAGAAATAAACCACAACCATTCTTTATCTGCCTTATCAAAAACGTGAACTTTTACACTCTCATCAAGGTTTACTTGATAAGATGAAACAAATCCGTAATCTTGCGACATTGGAGCATCACTCATACGCTGCGCTTTTTTCAAGGATGTTTTTATGAAGTTTTGCGCCTGGTTCAGATCCGATGTAAGGTAAAATCCTTTTCCAAAGTCTTTACCTCTTGTACACTTGTCCAACGAAATCTCTTCAACCGGAGTATAACTGCCATGAAACAGTAACATCCCATTTTTTAAGATCATAAAGCTGCTCCCCGCTTATTCATAATCATTTCAACATCAGCCAGCACGGAATCGTCTCCACTCAAATGTAACGAATCATAACAGGTTTCGATATAGTTCCATATATCGCATAGATTGAACAACCTGTTTGCTTCTCTTGCCGATATGTTTTTTCTCTTACAGAAATCACTGAAGACTCTTGTCTCCATATATAGTATTTCATCGATCATAGTATAACCCTCATTGTGGGTAGTTTCACGGTTCCATCACCTTAAATCAATAATATCATCATACGGAAATCCTTACAATCTGATACCCATCTATTTTGTCCACATTTTTGGTTAAGATTTTGGTTAAGATTTGACAGTGCGGGGTGCCCGAACCTCCTTTCTTTACTGCATTTCTGGGCTTTTCCTCCACTCGTTCGAGTCCCGTCTCGCGCTCTTGAGTAAAAGAAGAGATGTCCGAAAGGATGTCTCTTTTTTGCTCAAAGTTGATCCATTTTCTTCGATATTTCAGGATCAGCAAGCAGAGTCTACAGGAGCAATTGGATATAGTATTTTGGTCAGAAACCGTTCCGGTTGATTGCCGAGTGCGGTGGGTCCTTCCAGCCAGATCAAACGCAGTGGTCCCGTTACGTTTAAATGGTTCTCTTTGATATAGTTCTCTAATTTTTTCATAGGGGTCAGCATTTTTTCATACGGGCCGCGAAATGCCAAACCCACAGCAGCAGTTTCTTCCAAAACATATCGATTCGGTCCGTCATAATCGTCATTCATAGCTACCAGATTTAAAAAGGTATATCCCGCGCGGCTCTGTTCAAGAAGCAATGACATAATGGAAGGTCTGTCGGTGTTATTCACATGACTTTCATTTGTTTTGACGGCTTGCATGAATGTCCGTCTGAACTCTTCTGCAATTTCGGAAAAACTGTTGCTTTGCGCTTTGCCGGCGTAGAATACCTGTTTTGGCAGCACCGTAAATT